>Ga0172376_10001871_pt1 | contig 26490 bp, 35 predicted proteins | sample Lak35m_FD_121114 | JGI IMG/M metagenome (GOLD analysis project Ga0172376, IMG submission 121114) | Freshwater microbial communities from Kabuno Bay, South-Kivu, Congo - kab_092012_35m | ecosystem: Environmental > Aquatic > Freshwater > Lake | place: Democratic Republic of the Congo: South-Kivu...
CTTACCATCAACAGTTCCTAAATATTTTAATGCACGTTTACCTAATTGTGCTAATAGGCTTGGTATTTTACCACGTATTACTGTTACAGGTGCGCCAGCACATACAGGCTCACAATCTACCGAGAAACAACATTGATTATAATATTGTCCTGGTATGTTGCCAATATTTTGTCTTAAATATTTAGACAATACATTAGCTCTTGCTACTAATATTTTATCACGAACCATTCTTCTATTTAGCCTTGTATCATCATACACTGCTATCAAATCGTTCATTAACCTTGATGTTACTGCTTCTAAAGACTGAAAACTCATGGCTTAAGTTTTTGCGCATAAACAGATAATATAGTTGCTATAGGTATTCCTAATAACCAGATATACAGCTTAGTATGACAAATTGGCAAAATCCAAAATAAAATAGTTCCCCAAAACGATGGCATACAAATTGTACATAATAGTATAGGTTTAACCCATAACGACTTTAAATACATTTTAAATTCTAATAAAGATAGCGCAGAATTAATCCATTCAGAAGCCTGATATTTCATTCTACGCTTATCTCTATATAAAAGGATGTTCTTGTATTTTGTTTTGAGCGAACCTATTGTTATGGACTCTAACCAATCTTTAATGGGGTATAGGATACCACCGTGGTTAGCGGCGGCACCTATACCTTGAGTAAAGAGCGAAACTAGGATGGCATAACTAAATGATTCACTCAAAATGTTTACAATGTTACTCACCTACAAGATTTGTATAAGTTACAGGAGAGATAGTAGCAGTTGCACCTGCAGCAGCTAATGTACCAGTAAATGTAATATCTGGAGCAGAATATGATGCTACACTTCCACCAGGCCATGCTAAGTTAATTTCAGCAGCTAAATCTGATGCAGAAGTTGCAGTTACAACTAATGTAAATGCTCCAACCTTAATAGAATAAGGTGTTCCATTAACTGAATCAAACTCTAATGTAGAAATATCAATAGCACCAGAAGTTGCACCTCTAACACCTGATTGATATCCACCAGTAGTTGGTAAACCAGGACCAGAACCACAAGCAGATATTAATACATTTAATTGTCCAATAAATGCAGCAAAACCAGGAGCAGCACTATTTACATAAAGATACAAGTCAAATCTTGTAGCACCTGTATGTAAGAAACCGCTGTTTTGGTTATCATACCAATCAGAACATGCGTCAATACAACCTCTTAGGTAGATAACACATACTGTTTGGCACCACATAAATTGGTCTCTTGGAGCTTCACCAAATACATGACCAACTTCTTGAGGAAATTGTTGTAACAATCTTTCTCTTGATAAAATAGCATCAACACCAGGAGTTACTAATGTAAATACAGGTTGTTCTGCAGTAGGAAGATTATTGTCTTGGATTTGGAAAATACCTTGTAATCTATAAGTTACAAGACCAGAACATGGTAACGTAATAGTTAATGTATCACCTGATCTAGTTACAGAAATGTGGAATTGGTCATGCTGATCATTTTGATTGTACAAATCATTAATGTAGTTTTCAAAATAAGTAGCTAATGCAGTTCCGGTAACAGTACCTGTAGCTAATTCTTGGTAAACATAAACTTTTTTCATCGCATACTCAAAGTATGTTTGATTGTCAAAGTCTGGGTTTCTTAAAAGTTGTAATTGGAATCCGACTGTTTTGCCACAATCATTACATGTTCCAAAATCTACATCTTGAAATTCTATTTCCCAAACTTCTTCTGTACAAGGTGCAGCACAAGTAATATTACATGCTGTAACCGAAACATCTAAAATAGACATTTGGTCAACAATACGCACTTCGCCAGGGTTTAATCCCACTTCAACTAATTCTGCGCTGGGATTAGGAATCCAAATTTTTTGAGGATTACTTTGCATAATTTTAAATTAATTTACCCCTGTAACGGTATGTTAGGGGGTGGGTTTTGTAAAAAGTTTCTTTCTGTTATAGGAAGCATAGATTGCATTCTTGGATCCTTAATAGTCTCTAAATATGATATTGTACAATGCTTAACTATCTCTAATACTTGAGGCCATTCAAACTCGCTATTAATACTGTTTTGTCCTGTTGGATCAAATGTGATTCTTGCAGGTAATCTTAAATAAGCAAGTTTTACTTTTTGTACTATACTATCACCGCAGTTAAAAGTTAGTTTGGTACCCCTTTGGTCATAGTATAAATTAGGCCATTCTGCTATAGGTTTTTGGTAGTAGTCATCTGTTACTACATAACGCTTGTCATCTTTTAAATGTGTACACGCTATATAATCAGATACAGTACCATTAGTTACACAAGGCACATTATACATTTTAGTTTGAACAGCAACAGCTAATAGATATAAATAATCTGCAGGAAGATTAATAAATTCTTGTCCTGCTATGTTTGGTCCGGCATTATTAATAGGTGCAGGATAACCTGCTATTCCATCAGTTACAACTTTAATAACAGACAAGTCATCAATAGATTTTTGATGTTGTTCATGAGCCCAGTATCTGTTTTTAACATATTCAAGTTCACTTATCCATATATGATAATTAAACTCGTCAGGCGTCATGCTTGTCGTGTTATAATGTTTTAACTCTGCTAAAACCGCTTTATATACATCTATAGCTAATACCATTAGACTAATTGTTTAAGATAATAATCTTTTACTTCTTTTAAATTGGATTGTCCATCAAAATTATGTTCGATATTTTCACTATCCAAAAGTTTAAGCATTTGATCTATATTTAAAAACTTTAACCTGTTTTTTAAAGTAACTATGCTATTATCAACTTCTATTTCATTATTATCTGTTGACTCGTTATATAAGCCATGTTTAGAAAATAATTCTATTACAGAAGAATCTTTAACATTAAAATACTCTTTAGCAGCATCGTTTTTAACTATACCTTCCAAATCTCTATACTTTTGTATCAAATCGCTATGCGAACCTACTTTTATTATAAGTTCATCTAAGCTATCAGCAAGATGAGATTTTTGTCCGAATATAGTTGGGTTTTTATAATATGGACCATCTAATGATGCAGCTTCTATATAACCACTAAAAATTAAAGACTTAGCACAAATATAGTCAGCCTTACGGTCTAATTTATTTGCAGCTAAAATTTCTGTTGGCATTGTAAAAGCTAATTCATCAAATACTTCAACAGCAGCTTCTTTTGATAAAAACGGATCTACAGGAATAGTAGAATCCAATGCAAGAATTTTAATTAGCTGATGTTTACTATCATAGTTTAAATCATCAACTAATTTAGCTGCCCCTTTGCGTTCTTTAATAACTTTTTGTTTTTCTACCTTTTCTTCTTCTTGTGAAAAGAAATAAAACATAGCATTATTATCAATCGCTTCTTGTTTATTTAAACCTATTGTTGAAATTACTTCAGATATACATCTAATAAATGCTACATCTTTAGGGTTAGACAAATCAAATAATTGTCCTTCTCTAATAGTAAACATTGTATCTGAATGCATAGATACACCTGTTACAGGATTTATAGGTTCATTTAAATAATAATAAGGGACACCACATTCTTCATTAATAATTCTACGTTCTTCTGATGTTAGTCCATTAGCCCAATAACCAGATATTTGTCCTGCTTGATTAAATACAGCAGATGTACTACCTACTGCCAAGTCATCTATTTCTGGTCTTTTAACTATTTCAAAAGTCATCCCATCTTCACTGACATGTTGTGTTTTATATCTGTGAATAGCTTTAACTTCTAAATAGCCTGTACCTAATAAACCTGCTTTTCTCAAAAGAGCTTCATGTTGTTTTGGATAATTAATACTTTGCATAATAGTTTCGTCTTTAAATTAAAAAATTATCTTCTTCCTCTTGCTAATTTTAACTCAGCCATACAGTTAGGATTGTGAAGAGCTATACCTTGCATTGTAAGCATATGTTCTCCTTGTACATCCGCTGTAGTAGTAAGAGCACCACCAGGTCCAGGATCAGACATACCATGTACTTTACCCATTACATTTTGACGGCCTTGTAAAGTTACCATAGTCATAGCATCAGATCCACCACGCATTTTAGCAAGGTTAATTAAGATACCTCTATGAGATTGTTCACGGTTACCTTCAGATGTAATTAAAGATGGCATACCTTTTCTGTCAAAATATGGACAGTCAGAAATAATGATTTTACCAGCAGGTGTTTCATAATAACGGAAGTTAGAACGAATACCCATCAAATCATTACCTGTGCCTCCTGCTTGGTAGTTACCTTTACCATCAAAGTAAAGAATTTCAGGAGAACCTTTAAACTCATTACGGATAAGTTTATCAATATCTGTTCTAAGTTCAAGACCTGCACATAAAAAGATTTCAGGTTTTACTCCTGTTTCAAGAGCATCATGGTACATACCTTTAATCAAGTCATTTAAGATTGTAAAGTCGTTCATACGAACATATTCTCTTTTTAATCTTCTGTTGGCTTGATGATAGATTCCCATACCAGAATAGTATCTGTAACCTCTTTCATCTTTTTGGAATCTACCTTCGTTGTCAGTGTATGCCATACCCCAGAACAACTGATTGTCCATATGCTCATAAGCATTTTTCAACATTTGGTATCTCCAAGTTTCTGTCCAGTAAGTTTCGATTTCACCTCTGTCATTAGTGTATACAATACCTAATGGAGAGTTATCAGTTTTTACGTGAGCAGCATGACCTGTAATGTTCCATTCCCAACGCATAGTTGTCATCCAACCTCTGTGCCATTCTCCAAAAGCAACTCTTGATTTAGAACCATGCTCAGAAGCTTCAGGCTTCATGTTATACAAAGGAGCAGAAATTTCTTGTCCGTTTTCTAACAATCTTTGAGGAATAGCTTGTCCCCATTCTCCTTCTCTTGTAAGCAACTTAGCTCTAATTCTTAAAGTACCATCAGGATTAATTACAGGAGTTTTTGTAACAATAATTTGTGTAGTACCATCAGCAAGCATTAAGACATCGTCTTTATCGCCTAATTGTTTGTTTACACTAAATTCAAACTCTCTGTGAAATCTACCTACTGTGCCATCTAAATCAAAAGATGGTGCAGCAGTTACACGATAAACCCATCCTGCAGGAGCAGGAGAACACCATGCGTACTCAAGATTGTTTAACATTTTAAAGTTTTTAGCCCAAGCAGATTTTTGAGCTCCAAAGTTTTTAGACTTAAAGCTATCTACAGTGGGGTCATAACTTTTTCCCATGTAATAAAGAAGCTCGGTAATCATACCAGTTCTTTCAGAAAAATGTTTAAATAAACCTTGAATAACATCAGGTCTTACGGCAGCAATGTTGCGTAAATTATTGTAGTCAGTCATTCTAAAGTTGGTTAAATCTCTTGGATTACCAACAACGACTCTACCGGGTACGCCAAATTTTTCGATTCCCATTTTTAATATCGTTTAAATTGTTTTTGATACGTAGGGTCTGATGTGTCCGCAAACTTACCAGCACCTACATTTTTACTAATTTTTGTGTTTTTGTTGAGTACAGGTGTAATAGACAAATTTTTAAAAGCAGCATTGCGCTCCTTGTTTTTTAAATCTGTAAAATAACCCTTCTCATGCATGTGCAACAACCTAACTGTATTAGCTAAAAAGTCAGCATCATTTTGAAGTCTATGTAACAGCGGCACCACCTGTTCACCATTTACTTCTTGCATGGCTAAATTTGCTTGCATAAATTTAATGTAATCGTCTTTTTCGGCTTGGCCTGAAAAGTCAACAATTAAATTGTCTGTTTGAGACAGTTTGTTTTTAAAAATATCTACAAGCTCATTTACTTCTGCATTATAACTTTGAACTTGTTTAGTATATAGGTTACGTTGTTGCTCTACTAAATGGTTAGGCAATTCATTAATTTGTTGTTTGTAATATTCTTGAATTTGCTTACCCTTGTTTATTAAATCATCTTGCGATGCATTTTTTATTCTTCTTTCTACTTCATTAATTAAATATTGTTGATGTTCTTGGTATGTTAAGTTACCATTAGCATCTAATTCTATTGTACCTAATTTAGCTTCAGATTCTTTTATAAAATCATACATAGATGCTTTATATAACTGTATTGGATCAGTTGTTGCTAAAGTATTTAAATATGATTTATGACTCATGTATTCATCTAAATCAACACCATTTTCTGCTAATTCAACTATTCTTGGATCTACATTACCTAAATATTTTTGAGTGTAATGTCTTCCAACAAGATAGTCCATATCTTCTTGAGTAAAATCATTTGGGTCTAATTCTAATTCACTTATATCTATGTTATTAGTAGAAGCCCATTCAACATAACTATCTAATATATTATTCCCAGAAGAATAATCATCATTATTAGTTTGTTGCTGATTATCTAAATCTTGCCAGTCATTATTATCAGTAAGATTATTATCTTGATTGTCATCATTATTATCTTCATTAGTATCTCCATACAATGAATTTTCAAATGAAGAATCGCCATAAAAATCATTATCTCCTGGCTTAAATTGTTGGCTAAATGCCGCTGTAGAAGTGTCTACAAAGTTTGGTTGTGTTGTGTTGTTTTCCATTTTCCTAGTCTTTTAATCGTTCAACTTTTTTAGATTTTAAAACTTGTAAAGCTGTTTTTGCTCTATTAATTAACATCTGCGCTCTTTGATTTGCATTGTTAACTTGTAACTCATTATAATTAAACTCAAGAAATCCCATTTCTACATCTCTTTCGTTTTGTATTTTAGTTTTATTTGTTTCGTTTTTAATATTTTCTATTTCAGATTTAGCTTGCATTTCAGCTAATGCTGTTTGTGATTTTATTTGTTCTTTTTGTAATTCTATTTGTCCTTGTAATTGTAGTAGTTGTGATTGTATTTGTCCAGACATTTGTTCAAGCTGTTGAGACATTTGTAGTTTCATTTGCTCTAATTCTATCTGTGCTTGTTTTTGTTCTTGTATTTGATTACTTTGCATCATTTGTGCTTTTTCTAATGCTTGCTTTTCGTAATCACGTAACATCTTACGCATTTCAAACATATTATTTGTGTCTAATATATCTAAATACTGCGATGTTTCAAGTTCACCATTAGCCATTTTAGATTGTGCTATTTGTTTAGCTTGTGCTAAAATTTCTCTTTCTTTACTACCACTATTTACTACAACCCTAAATTCGCCTTTAAGTTGGTCTTTATTTATATTTAAAATTTCTTGTCTTTCTTTACCAACTACATACATTCCTTTTTTACCATCTGCATATGCATAAGGAAATATATTACAAAGCCTTGTAAACAACAATTCATTTAATTCATCTGTTTTAATAAAGTAATATTCTGTTACTATATTAGATTGTTGTAATGCTATTTGTGTTGTACCTACCTGATCTGTAGCCGCTACTAGCCCTGTCTTTTGTCTTGTTACTCCTGTTATTTCTCCTGCCAATTCATTTAATGCCATTTTCATAGCGGTAATATATTGTATAGCAGGGGATACAGTCATATCATATGTAGAAAACTGATTAAAAGAAGTACGTTTAGGTTTACCATTAGCACCTACAGTTTCTATTAACCCTAATCCTTGTTTCATATAATACATGATCTCTTGCGGAGACATGCCTGAAGGCATTTGTGATAAGTCATATATCATACCTTTAACACCAGACAAAGCTATTAATAATTCTTCTTGGTAATGTAATATGTTGTATAACTCTTGTATATCTTTAGTTTCCCATACAGGAGAGTATGCTTTATAAAATCTATTATTAGCATAGCCAATATATGGTAATGGAACATCTGATATTTTATCAGACATTCTATACTGAAAATCACATTTGCCAATATTAGTATAAGTGTGTTTACCTATTCTAATACCAGACCACAAATCTACTCTATACGCTTTTTTAATAACTTGACCTTTTCTTTTAAGTCTTTCTTTTTTAGCTTCTGTACTTGTTAATTCTTTATATTCATCTATATCTAAGAATTTTACAAATGGTGGTTTTTCACTAAAATACGGAGAGTCGTGTTTGTTTTCTGAATACAAAGCATATACTTCTACTTGTTCTTTCCAAAACACTCTATACACATCTACTTCGTGTGAATATAAATAATCATACTGATGATATGTACTTGATGGCGTACCGTCAGGGAAATGCGTTAAATTAGTTCTATAATAAGCATCTTGAGAATAGTTAGGGTATTCAGCACGTATTTGATCTAAATTTTCCTGTGTCAAATGCGCACCAAAATATTGTATTACCTGACCTATAGATAATGGCATGTATTCTACTACCCAATCTAATTCATGCAAATACTTAGCAGCTTCGTTTGATTGATACCAAATAAACTCAGGTCTTACTAATCTTACTTCTGGTTTAGTCATACCAGGTTCCCAATTACAATACCATATAGGTTCACCTGATATCATATTCTCTTCAAAAAAATTATTCATAAGATGTCTTAATCTTTCAACATCTATGTATTCTTCTAATGCTTGAGAAGCTAACTGTTCTTCAAATTCTTTAAAAGAATATTGGTAGTATTCTCTTATTTTATTAGACTCATCCTGTGTTAATACAATATCCTTATTTAATAGGTTTTGCATATACTCTAACTCTACTTGCATTTCAGAGATTAAAGTTTTTACTTGAGGATTATCTGAAGGAAGCTCAGACATTAATTGTCTTTGCGTGTTTATTATTTCTTGCGCTACTTGTTGTGCAGCATGTTTTTGTTTTATTTTAATCATCTGTCTTTCTAAAATAGAATTTTTAATCTTTTCTATTTTTTTATCAACAGTATCTTGAGATAAACCTATTACTTTAGATACAATAGGTCTGGACATTTCTTCTGATATTAACGACTGTAGTTTAGGTCTTATAATAGGAATGTTACGAACCTTTGCAGGCATTTCCATAGTTATAATTTCATCTATACCAGATTGGTCATCAACTACTCTTTTATCTATTTTATTATATAAATAGTCATATCTGTGGTCAGATAACTCATTATTCCACAATGCTCTACAATATGCTATCCTATCCATACGAGAACGAACAGATGCGCTTTCTAATGGCAAATAAGTACGCATACCACCTTCACGATAGTTTTGCTCTATATACTCATCCATGAGCATACGAGCTATATTTTCCTGTTCATTTTTAGGATAACTTTCTAACGGTATTGGATAAAACGTACCTAAATTCATCATACTCTTATTAATCTACCATTTCTTCTTGTAAATCCAAAAAAATGTTTTGACTTAGTTTGTTCTTCTTTTTTGTCATAACCTTTTTTCAAATCATCTAATATATTTTCATATGCCAACATAACAGAAATAGTTATATCACAGTTATGATCCCTACTTTTAAAATCCCTTAATCTTTGTATCATAGTAATATCATAAATGTTATCATAATAATCTTCTACATAAGATGCAAAGTGTTCTATCCACACAGTTTTAGTATTAGGGTCTATACCATATCTATTATTTACTTTAGAATCTTTTACATTGGCATAAGCTATTTCTGGTCTTTCTTTTAACAAATGATCTAAACTATTTGTCTTATACCAATCAAAGATAGAAACATTTGACCATTCTATCAAATTTTCACACTCTCCATAATAAATACATGCTAAAGCTGTTTGTTTATAAAACTTTTCTTTTTTAATAGGTCTCCATGTTAATCTAAACACAGGCAACATAGATGTCCTATCAGAAGAATTATAACCTTTAAATATAACGCAAGAACCTTCAGAATCAGAAGTGTTAGCTTCATCTTTATCATAGCTATCCGTTCCTGCGCCGTATAAAGAAGAAATACCACCAGAACCTATCATATAATCAAATCCTGCAGTATCTACTCCATCAGGCCTATCTGGATGTTCTACTATAACGCAAGGATACATAAAATCACCTTCATGATCTATTATATCATTTTTACCTTCAGGTGCTGGTATCCATCTAACTCCTATTAATAAACCATTTTCTGTTATCTCTTCAAACTTACCATATTGTAGTTTTTCTTCCCAATCGTTTGTAAGTAATTTTTGAAGTTGTCTTTCTAACTTTTCTGTATTAAATGGAGATATACCTGATGTGCTAAATGCTTCAGATGGAAATAACGGCATTTGTGTGCGTAATGTATGCAAGTCTTTTTTATTAGAACCTACACGTTTTCTTTCACGCAACAATAATTCTATTCCTGCATCTTTATAACTATTACCATCATGGTCCATAACGTAATAATACCAGGCTGGAAAAAAAGGACAACAAATTGCATTAGGCTCTGCACCATCTTCATATGTATTAGGTACAGCTAACAGATTGTATTTTTTAGGGTTATAAAACATATCCATTAAATCTGCCACACCTTTTTTCATTTCACCACCGGTACCTACTATAATAACAATTCTGTCATTTTGTTTGCCCCCTTCTTGTATAGATGGCAATATCATATTATACACCCTACGTAGAAGTGGATTAATACCTGCTTCTTCCATAAATACAAGTGTTGGAGATTTACCTGATGCTGCCTGTGGATTATCTTTGGTTGTAACTGCAAATACTTCAGACAAATACCCTTTGCTTACTCCTGCTACATCAAAACCAAACTTTACATATTCAGGTATACTTTTAAGTTTTCTTTTATAAAACTCTCTACCGGCTTGTTCTTGTGATAATGCAGATAAAGCATCTATACCCATAACCATTTTATTAAATGTAGTTTGGGCATATTCATCTAATCCTGCTACTATTAGTGTTTGTGATGATGGATATAATAATGCTTCCAATGCACACAATGCAGCTAACTTTTCTGAAAAACCTATCTGTCTTCTTTTAACAGCTAATAAGTTTTTATCTTCTTTTCTTGCTTTTTCTATTAAGTCAAAGAACTTTTTATCTAAATCTAAAAATCTTGGGGGTATCATACCACCTCCCCTTGCTTTTGTTTTAATTCTCCAAAAGTTTAAATAAAAATAATTAGCCCCAGATATCTTTATCCCACCTACTGTATAACCTTCTATACATCTTCTTCTTTGTTCATACCACCATTCTAAATAAGCTTTAGGGTAATTTATTCTTATAAGCTTTTTCTTTTTAATATTTGGGTTATCATATACTTCCCATAATGGATTATATTTAGGCATAGGATTATCTAAATCATATATTACAGGACTAAATAATTCTACGTTCTGAAATTTATTTAAATGCTCATCATAACAAGATATATTTTTTGGCAGTTTACTGTTGTAGTAAAATCTATCTTTTACTGGTTTTGTGCCATTTATAACTATATTAGTATCAGCATCTATTTCTAAATCAGCTACCCTAAGTACATTCATATTATATTAAAGTCACCTGATATTCGAACTCTATTGTAACTATACCACAATCTGTTTCTATAGTAAATATAGGATTATATAAACCAGCATCAGCAGATAATTCAACTTCACCAATCGGAGTTTGTGTACTTAAAGGAGCAACTATAGTAAAAGAAGAAGCAGGTGTAAATGATGATACTATAGAAGATGGAGTACCTGTATCAACTACATCTGCATTTGTTACATTTAATTGGTTAACAGGAGATATTAATGTAGTAACAAAAAACTTCATAGTATATGTATCGCCTGTTAATTCAACTAATGACAATGTTTCAAATAATGTTTGTGACGTTACTATAGAATAATTTTGTGAATCTACACTAGCGCTTGTTCCTGTTTCTATAATTTCCCAAGTAAGTTGCCAAGCACAGTTTCTTAATGATGTACTATTTCCTGCTACGCAACATTCTGTTTCATCTGGACAACAAGGTCCGGTAAAAAATCTTTTTTTGTTAAATAAAGATTTTGGTTTATTAGTGTTACTAAACATTGTCATTGTTATTATTATTTTGAGGGTTACCTAATTGTTGTGTGTTATTCTTATGTATGTCTATAAATAGTTCTATGTATTTACTTATTTGTTTATTTATTAAACCAAGTTTAGACATATGTTTTAACGATGATAAAAGATTTATTAAAAAACAATGTATATACACACCCCTTGCTAAATAATAAAAAGCAGTTGGTGGTAAAAAATTATCCATTTTAAATGATATAATAACATTACCAAAATTATGTAGAATACTAAATAATAATAAATATGACACTAATGTAAAAGGTACTTTAATAGCTTTAGATGTAACAAACTTTTTTTCTTGCCAACTACACGCTATAGCTGTTACAAAATCTAACATAATAACTGCTACAAAAACAAATAAAGTCCAAAAAGGACTCCATATATATGCTTCTAATTTAGGTAGCAAAGCTAACATTAATACCATGACTAGTGTAATTAATAATAGTTGAAAAAATTTAATCTGCTTATATTTAAACATTTGATTAAACAAATCTTTAATACTACTAAAGCCTAAAAATAAATTATCTTGTGTCATAGTAATTTTATATTTTAAATATAGCCATAGGAATATTTGCGTACAATCCACTTCCACCTACTGGAAATGTTGTTGGCAAAGTACCGGTATAATTATAATTAGCAGAAATACCTGAAATATATGAACTTGCATCTAAAGAATTTAAATGTCCAGGTAAATGTATAGGCGCTTGTTTGCTTATAGCTAATAATGTTGCATCGCTATTGGTAGAATATGCTACAAAATATATCCCTTTTGTTAATATTTGGTATCCGCCTACTATTGTAGTATTTTTAACACCTGTTGTAGCAGTACTTAATACAGGTGTATTACATAGTAATGTTTTAGGATATCCATTGTCTATATTATATATACCAAATAAAATATCTGTAGATAATGATCCTGTTGCAGTTACATTAATATTAGCTTCTGTAATAGTAACTTCACCCATTACCTGAATAAAATATCCAGTTAATTTATTTGGTAATAAAGCTTCTGTATCTATATGACTACTATGCAAAAAACTTTGTAATGAAGGAGAAGGATATTCCCACTTATCATCGTATCTGTTTAGATTAACAGTAAATGTAGTGCCATCAGCAAGAATTAAATCTAAATTATTATTATTTAGTATTCTTAAATTAACTACATTATTAGCTGGGACATCAGGACAACAGTTTTCTGTTGCGTTAAATAAGGTTTGTTTTTTTTTAAATATACTCATAGTGTTAATATGTTTGCCATCCTATTACACCCATTTATACAAATATAAACTTATTATAATAATTTAAATTGTAAATCCAAATAAAATTAATAAATCATTAGAATTTTGTGCAGTGTTGCCATTAACTGTTGTGTTTTGACAATCAAATAATCTTATTGTTCCATTTGTATCTAGAAATATGTATAGAGGTGTTATCTACTATTTGATAAAAATCTAAGTTTAATGTATGATCTACATTATTAATAGTAATGCTTGTACCATTTATAGTTATAGTTTGCATCTTATACTGTTTTATTTAATATAACATTTACCATTCTTAAAGTTGTACTATCTCCACTATTCCCTAACTGAATAGCAACAATGATGTATTGTGCCACTGTCCAATCTATACTTACATCACTAATAGCAGTCGTACCTGCTAATGCCTTATCAGATAATAAACTTGCTGATGTTAATATAATAGCACTTGTTGCCCCTTCTACATTTATAATTCTGTTTATTTCAAAATACCTAAAACTCGCATTAGTGCTTGTGTAAGTAGCCAATAGTGTCGCACCACTTAAACTAGCACTTGTGTTGACATATAATCTAATTGATTTACCAGCTGATTGACTTGATGGTATTGTACATTTTAACTCAATATTTATTACATCTCCAGTTCCAACAACATTAGCATCAATCAACTTGGAATATACTAATGTATTGTTTGTGTCTCCAGTATGAGTAGCGTTGGGAGAAGCACTTGCTAAATTAATAATCTTATTAACAGATACTCCATTGATTGTTGATACACCAGTTAATACACAACTATTAAAACTTGTCACACCAGCATCAGTAATATTTATTCTGTCTACATTGTTTGTTTTAAGAATAAGGTCCGCAGTTCCTTTACCTTCAATGACCAAATCAACATTATTTTGTGAGTGTATTAATGGCACCTTGTGTATCTCTCCTCCTGTTAAATCTATTGTTTTTCCATTACAATTAATACTACCAACTGGGTTTAATGTCAAATCACCAATAGCAGTGATTGTATTCACATCTAAAAGATCATTGTCATTTACATCTATATCATAAGTACCTGCTGAATTACCAACAGATAATACTTGTGTTAAATCTTGAGAACCACCACCTGATAAATTACTTACATCTATTTCTAACTGATCTATATCAGCTTCAGCATTATCCAATCTTAAATTAATCTGACTTATCTGTTGCTCATCACAACAATCTTCAGATTTACCAAATAGCGTTTGTTTCTTTTTAAATATGCTCATTATGATAGTTTTATCCGATGATGATATGGTTTTTTATCTTCAGGTATTTCAAATAAATATAAAGCAACACCATCGTGGTCCTGCTCTCCTATCTCTAATTCCGCCTTTATCTTAAACTCTTCAGCTAACTTTGTAGCAGTTGCTAATGCATTGGCATAAGCTTCTTCTTCTTCTGGACTATTAGTCATGTCCATTAACTTTACTCTCCAATACTCTGCCTTTGCCCTAAATGCTTCTGCATTAATATCACTATCAGTTAACTGTATACGTTTATAAAAATCTATTAAGTTTTTAACATCTTCACTCTGTTCTACTTTTTCCCAAGTAGTCCAGTCAAATAATCCATAATTGTTTATAATATGCACCCTTCTTTCTTTTGGCGGCAATCCCCAATACGGATTATCTTTCTTAGTGTAAACATAATAAATATACACCAATATTTCATTAAACTGTTTTTCTTTTGGGTATTCCATGCGCAACATTTTATACTCTGGCACCTGCTGTCCTGCAGGAGTAATATGCACATCACCCATATACACATAAAACATACACTATCTTTTTAAATAAAAAAGCTTAGTATTTCTACCAAGCCCTGATTTTGAATAAACTTACTTCTGTATGACACGCACAAAGATATAACCTTTTTGGAAATCACTATATATTTTTTTCATCTTTCCAACTTCCCAGATATGACTATCGTCTTTCTTATAACATATACTATCCACTAAAGCCTTATATAAATTATCCAAGTCAGGCTTTTTCTGATGTGGCATACCTATCATACTTACCACATTTTTATTACTCTTCTTACTCGGATCATTAATACTCAACCCAAACTCTATATAATCTATACTATCAGGAAGTATATACTGTTTATCCAACCCCTTCTGTAAACACTCATTTATCCATAACCATTTCAACTTGGTCATCCACTCATGATACTTCACAGCACGCTCACTATACTTACCCTGCCTTGTAGTCCTAACAGCACCCATAGGTTCTATTTCCATCCTAAACTCTAATACTTTCATCTCGCTAAAATTAAACTAGTTATTACTCCTGTTACAAATCCACCTAATACACCATACAAAACACCATTCCATACCCCCTTTCTTCTTTCCCTGACAATCTCCTCCTTACACTCCCCATGTAATATAACCATAGAATTAAACTTAGTAACACAGTCCGTATTCGCATCCTTCCAGATATCAGCCCTACTCTTATACATATCAGTAATCTTAACCTGCTCTATATACAAACTATCACTAACATTTACCAACTTCCTATATCTGTTACTCATAAAGTCAAACATCTGTATCTCCTCTTCCTTACTCCGCAACACCTGGATAATATCACCCCACTTCCTATTACTAACCATAATAGTATCCCCCCTTCTTAAATAACTTATCTGTAACCCATCATACACCCTAACAGTATCCAACTGACCAAATAAATTACCACACCATACCACAAACAATAATACCAATATCCTACCCATATATCTTTTTATACATAACCATTAAATCATTTATAATTCTGCAAGATATCTCACCCACAACAGTAGCAAAACTCTCCTCATCTATACCACAACTATCCTCACCTATACAAGACCATTTCATATTAACCCAATCCTTAGACTTTAACATCTGCTTGACTATACACATCCTCGCTATATGCACACTCTCATGAGATAATAACTCCACAAAACTTACTAATTCACCCCTATCATTTATTACCCCCCTATGCCTCTGTGCATTAACATAAAAAAATATATCCTCACCACCATTCATTACATTAGCTAAAGCATGAAAATATCCATCACTCTCATTCTCTCCACTACGCAAAGCATCCTTTAAACTTAAACCACTATACTTCTCTACATCCTGCCCCAAACTAAAGACCTTATCACTACCCTTAGCCATAGCAACAACAAACCTACAAAGCACCTTACCCAAGCCATCAGTTTCCACATAAAAATTATATTCCTTTTTTACCATGATAACATACCTTTATTTAAACTATCTATATACCTCCTCTTAATCTCTATACTATCAGATAACCTCTCTATCTCCAACCTCGTCATACCCTTAATACCACTCAACTGATCTATAACAATTAAACTGTTACTAATCTCTACACCCAATACACTATCCCTCTTCTTAGCATCCTCCTGTATATAATACAATCCCACCTTCAAACTATCCACAACATAATCCATCCTCCTAATAGCCTTACTGCCATTAACAACATAAACACCCAAATATACCATTATAACCAAGCTTATAACAATATAACCATAAACAATATACTTAACACTGTCTTGCATGTCCTATAACTTCTTTATATGTAACCCACTTAGGTATAGCACCACTAAAACTATACTCCTGTAACCATCTCATATACCTGACAATTAACTCAGTCCTCCTCTTATACTCCATCCTATCACTCACTACATCCCCCCACCCCCAATAACTAACACCCCCATCATAACACTTCTGCCATTCTTCCCACCAAGCCCTATCCACCACATCCTCAAACACCTCCTCCATAAACTCTATTATACTCTTCCTAGTTTCCATAATACTAACCCTTTTTATTTACATTAATAATATACTCTATAATCTCACTCTTAGTTAACTTATCCCCCACACCATTACCCATAATCTCCAATAACTCAGCCTTCTTTAACTTATTTAAACTCTTATAATCATACACAACACCCCCATCTACTTCAAACACCTCCTCATCACCCAACTCATACTCTATCACATTACCCAAACCTACCGGTGCCTCATAACTATACCCCACTACCCTCGGTACCTCACCACTCACACTAACACCACTTAACTCTAAACTCATAACCTTCCTATCCCTATCCATAACAAAACTAATAATATCCTTACTAATAACACCAGGCCCCTCAACCCAGAAATCCTTACCACTCTCCACATAATTCCAACCCCCTATACCTAACCCCCTACCCAACTCATCCCTCACAGACCTTAACGTAATATTCAAATCAGTAACAACATACCCCAACTTAACCACCACACCAACACCACTTAATACATAATACCCTATACCCTTTTTCATATGCCATAGATTTTAAGTTAATAATACCAAATATAGCTAATTATCACCACTTTACCACATTTTTTATACACGATTTGTTTGACAGAAAACAGAGGGAAGAGGGCACACACCGTAACATCCCCCCGTCTTAATCTATTTATTAACTATTTAATTATAACTATGGAACGTATTGAATTTAACTTCGCAGACGAAAAGAAAGCCGCTCAAGCAGGCGGTGGATTGATTACTGGTAATAGCTCGACCTATAAAGGTCAGACTATTACAATGGCGTTAACAGCGCCTTGGTACAAAAAGGACTCAAATGGAGATCCTACAACTGAAACAAGAACTAAGTCAGGTGCACTGGGTATTACAACTACCCATGGCTGGCTGAACGGTTCTGAGCTTCTGACGTTTATGGAGGGCTTATCAGGACAAGATGTATTTACAAAACTTATAGAGACAAAAACAGTATCTAATAAGAAGAAGTACTCTTTGATTATAGACCCTACGTTTAACTTCAAGATGAGTATTGATAACAAGGGCAAGATTGCAAAGGTGGAGAGTTAATCTCCCCTTTTTTTGTGCACGCTCGTACAACCATAAGGCTGACCTAACACGTTGGCTTTGTGGTTGTCATCGGCTGAAACGTAGAGTAGATGCGGGTTGTAACCTCTCTCTCCTCTTTTTTTTATGGAAAAAAAACCGTAAGATTTGCGGTCATAAGTTAATAAATAGGAAAAATACGCCGACATTCGTGTTGGTGATAAGTAACGTAAAGCATTGAAACATAATTTAATAACAAAAAGGGAAGTGACTAAATGCCCTTATAAAAGAATGGTCATGTTAATATGAGAGATTTTAGAAGACAAATTCGCAAGATGGATGGTTTGCGTAAAGCAGATAGTGATCTGTATCTTTCTATCAAGCGTATTATGTATTATAACAATTGCACATTACAACTTGCAGCAAGACTGTTAGTGTATAAGATGCAGAAAAGGAATGAGGACTATGTTGGTCCTTTGATTACATTATTACAGCATTATTATATTAAACTAAAAACAAAATAATCTTCTTTAAATGCGTAGATTTATCAGCAACAACTGGGGTATTATGCTCTGGTTGTTGCTTACTTATGTAATGTATACCACTTGGGGTACTGCATTATGTATGATGTTATTTCCTTTTTGGATGATAGCACCGGCTTGTAAGAATTAATTTATTAACAATTATAAAAAAATTTATTTATGGAAAGATATTATTTGTTAGATGAAACAGAAGATACTGTTACTATTCTTGATCAAACTTATGCTAATTCTTATGAAGAAGCACAATATCATTTTGATTGCGAAGGTTGGGTAATAGGCTTTGTAATATCGGAAAGTGATTGGAATGATGAGTTAGCCTTAAACTATTATGAAAATATACCATACGAAGGTTAATCATCTAAAGAATTTTATACAAGCCCTGCGATAATATCAAGGGGTATTTTTTTACTATTTAAATATAAAACAAATGAAAAAACTTTTTAACTACCAGGTAAACTTAAACACTGGTGTGACAGAGTTATACGTAGGGGAGGTAGACCTACAGTATAAGCATTGTAAAACTACCAACAAAATATCAGGGAGCATATATGCTGATAATATCAGTCAAGCTTCTACAAAAATTAAAAAAAGATTTTCTAACACAATTAAATCATATTAATATGAGAAGGATTACATTGTTACAAAGTCTTATCATTACAGTACTCGTTATTGGGTACTGTATTTTATTATGTGAATGTGCAAAGGGACAGTCTTGGGTTGGAGACATTACTAAGCATTCGTTAGGGACACTTACAAAACAACCCACATTATATCAGGCAGTATGTAAATACTATAACCTGGAGAAGTGTGACATAGAAACATTTAGAGCGTATGTAAGACAATACGTTAAAGATGTTCAAGCGAAAGGGTATGATATGCCTGAGTATTACAACAGTAAGGATAACAGTTATAACAACTATGTGATTCTTTACTATGACGTATGGTTTACTCCTGACTTTACTATAGTAAATCCTTATGTGGGTGAAGAAGAGATAGTAAGGGTAAACAACATAGAAGGTACTGGCACTAATGTAAATCAGGTAGCTAAAGAAGATAGTACCATAACATTTGTTTCAGATACTATAAAGTATATAGTTAAATGGAACAAGGAGATAGAGCGTAAGGAAAAGAGAATGACTGTTTATGATTTAAGAAAATTAGACAGAGCATTAAAACATTCTTACAATCCAAAAAGATTTAGATATGCTTATGATAGGCAGGATTACAGGGATTCTGTTTTGACTTTAAGAGCAAAGTATACTCGTATGGGTAGGGTAGCATACCGTATGTGGGTAGAGTACTATGCTTACAATAAAAGTAAGAAGCTGTATCGTCAGGCTATGGGTGACAGACCGATGAAGAATTATGTGATTAATCATCATGGTTTTGATATGCCATTCTTAGGTTACAGTAGAAAAGCATATAAGAATTATTACTTAAACCAGCATAATAATATAGCTGATGGAAATAGATAAAATTATTCGTGACTTGTCCGATGATATGGATGATTCACGATTCTTTGCAGCATGGGAAGAAATGAGTAAGGAAAGCTTCTTGGTAGTACCTTCTCAAATCTTTACCAAATTTATAGTAGATATAGTCTATGACTTTTATAAGAAGTTTAATGAATATCGTAATAGGGATAATAAGTATCCGCTATACTATATGGTCATGGATGTTACTACTGTACATATTACATTTGAAAGGAGAGACCAGGTAACTTTTAGTAAACACGATTGGTTGAGAGGTATAGAAGATGGAGACGATGTGTTATATGAAGGGTTTAAGGGTACTATGAATGTATATGTTAAGCCGTTAAAGTGTACTATAAGATTTGATGTTACATTTGATAACGACAGAGAATGCTTTGTAGTAGAGGACACAAGACATGAAATTACAGGTGATGATTTCTTTGGGTCTTTTATGCCTAAGTCTTATATGTTTGAGTTTGATAATGTACTATTAGAGATTAAAAGTACGGATGTATTTCACAAAGTAAAACAAGGAACCTATGAAGAGTATAAATATAAGCTTGGCGAATAGCATTAAAGCTTTTGCTTTGGCAGATACAGCCATTAATGTAAGATTTGGCGATAGTTATACAGATGCACAGCCAGACATTAACAGGATTAAAACTATATCTGCTGCTTGTAAGGATTGGCTTATGGAATTTGAAGCTAAATCTTTATCACAAAGAAACCATTTTAGATTAGAATGGGAATATAAAGAAAAGGGTAAAGAGTTTGGCTTATCCTATATAGTCAATTATGCCTGTGCATTATTGCAGGAAATGGTCATTAAAAGATACGAGCCTACTAAAAAATCTATGTCTGCTGTTAATGAAGTAGCGTCTAAGTATCTCCGTAAAGGTGATAATAGATCTATAGCTATGACTAAAGCACATAGGATTGTAAGCGGTAAAATTAAACTACATGGAGAATCTATATCAAGTGAGTTAGATACTGTACTTGAAGCTATGCGTATATCTGATTCTTATGATACGCTTATAGAAAGATATGATTCTTTAAGAGTAAATGCGAATGGTGAAAAGGGAAAGTATCCTAATAAGTCTACCTGTTTGCTTGTTATTAGTTTAACCAGCCATATGGCTACTAAAATGGGATTTGTATGAGATGTATAGTAATAGATCCGTATAGCAAAACTATCATGGAACATGAGTTAGAAATCAAAACTGATTCACTGCATGCTATGTATGAAAAGCTGGGGGTAAGCTTAGTAGAATGTTTATCCTTTGATGGTTACGACCTTTGGTTTAATGAAGAAGGTAGGTATCAAGAAGATAGGGCTTTTACTTTATTCGATAAGAATACATGTAACGTATGGCAAATCTTTGGTCCTGCATTAGTTCTTTCATGTGACTATGAAGAAGGAGAGACTATAGCATTAAATGACAGCATTACTGTGGATACTTTCACAGATATTGTTAGCTTTAAATAGTAAATGAAACATTGGTACACATAGCCATGTAATTTTATAGCAGCAAGCTAACTTGTACATTTGAACAGCTATACGATTCTACCTTGCACAAATTACTTAACTGGTGATTTGTTTTCTATTTCACACTCTGCAAAAGGTAAGGTTATGTGTATATCCCTTAGAGTTAAAACTGCTAGGGGATATTTTTTTTTAATAAATAACCATTATGAAACAATTAAAACTTACCGGAGAGTTTGACATTATGTCTAATTCTTCCGAAGAAACAGCATTTCAAATAGGGACAGCATTACTGCAAGGTGATCTGGACCCTATACAACTGGCTATCTTTGTAAAGAAAATAGAAAAGGTTTGTAAGCTACTGTTTGAAAGCGGTGAGATTACATCTACCATTTACAATTCTTTACATGGAGTAAAAACATATGAGGCATACGGCGCTTATATACAAGAGGCAATCCTTCATTCTAAGTACGACTATGAAGCAGCTAATCATTTGGAATATAATGAGCTGACAAGAATAGAGAAAGTTATTAAGAATAGGAAGAAGGAGATAGAAACTTATTTAAAAACTATACATGGATCAAAGACTGAAATCTATGAGAAGATGCCTGAGCTTCGATATGTAGATGATGGCACTATGGATACAATCTATGAGGTACCATGTAGTATTAAAAGAGGTTATAAATTTACAGTATGACAAGAAAAGCAAAACCAGTGCAAGAACAGGCTCAGGAACATAATGAGCTGTATAACTTTGCTAAGAATTTAAGCGGATACTTAGGTGATACAGAAGACAAGAACATGTTCACCATAGGTAACCTTGTTGGATTCTTTACAAATGACTCTATAGGCTTTTTAAATAAAGCGCTAAGGGTAACAGAGAAAGTAGACAACTATGACTTCCTACTACAAGGTGTATATCCTTTGTACTTTAGTACCAGCCATTATGAAAGCAACTATAGCAGTGGGTTTATAGACCCACAATACTGCTTGTCTAAATGGTATACCGGTAGTTTACCACAGGATAATATCATCTTTATGTGTGAGGTTATTACCTATCAGTTAAATACTGCAGCCATGACAAAGAGATTGGCTAATCTGATTAACGAGGTAGCTGACCATCAGAATAACGATAAGAAAGTAGGTAAGGCTTTATTGTATACTTCTGCTGCATTACTAAATCAATTCAGTGACTTGGTATTACAGAATATTACAGCAGCTAAAAGTGAGATAGATAACGAAAGCTTTCATATCAGATATTTGGAAAAGAGAGAGCTTATCTTAAATGGCACCAAAGCACATATGGTTCCACTCATGGATGAGTATTTCCATAACCGTAACCTGGTGAATACATCATACAAAAGACCTTTGTCTAAACTTAAGAATCTGGGATATAATACCTATGATAAAATTAAGGAAGAGAAAGAAAAGAAAAGAATTAGGGGATTCGTATTAAGTCTTTTGAAAACTATGAATGATGTCAAGACACAAGATTACGGAGGTGATTTCCCTTTCTAGAGAATATAGTATAGTACCAACAACATACGATGAAAAGGTTGACTTACTAAAAAACTTTGGCATTACATACTTATCAACATTTTACACAGCTATAAAACAAATACAAATGGTTTATTTAAATGATGTGTTGATATATCCCTGGACTATTAGTGTAAGATATTGTGATCCTATATGGCAAGTTGCGCATGTAGAAATATATATACACCCCTTAGAATTATACTTAGATTATTGGATGTGTATAAATACAATAAGAGATGCAGGAAATAATCCCTTATATAACGAAGAAAATCATATTGTACAAGATATGGCTTGGTTGTGTGATAGTCAAAGTGAAGCAGTATATGATGCTACCTTTTTAGAGCCTATTCAAGATTGGAATAATAAACTTATATATCCAGAATTGTCAGCTCATGTACAATATTTATTCGATGTTATTTATGGTATTAAAGGATATGCTGATAGTACAGGTAAACTACATTATGTTGCTACATCACAACAATGGGCACAAAAATGGAAAGAAGCCTGCATAAATGATGGCTATAAAAAGTATGGTAAGATTATACAAACCAAACGATATTTGGATTATTTGAATAATATTAATACTTTAATTGGTAAATCATTGGATGTTAAAGAAAAAGTTCTTACGCAAAAAGTTCTTACAGATACAAATTTAATAACCAAATTAACAGCAAGATTATGAAAACGACTATAGCATTATGGAGTTGCATATTTATAGCTTTATTACTTATGCCTGAAACTGAGGAAATACCACCGTATATTCCTATGCCTAAACAAGAATCATTACTGCCATTAAAAACAAAAGAGGACAAAGACTTTAATGTATATGTCCATGCTGCAGCAAGTGAAGAATACAAGGAAGGTTATGATGCCGATGGATTTCCTTATCGTGGATATATGTCTGCAAAGGAGTTAAGTGGTGAGCATGTAAGCTCTCCTGATGCTAGAGTACGCTTTCAAAATAGGTTATATAAATTAAAGCAGGATTTTGTAGATACTATGTCTGTTAAAGCATTAGAGGTCTGCAAAAATACTTTAGTACCACCTTCTATATTAGTAGCTCAAAGCATTATAGAAACAGCACATGGGACTTCAAGGTTAAAACATAAGGCCAATAACTTTTTTGGTCATACATTTAAAAGTTCAGATGTAAACAAAAGGGGTATCATTGGCTATATACCTGCAACCGATAAAGACAAACATGGCAAATCTTCCATGCATAAGTTTAGAATCTATAAGTCTGCCTGGTGGTCATTAAAACATCATGTGTGGCTGTTAGAAAATAACTATGCACATAGAAGAAAAGGTAAAGGTCCTGACAGAGAGCAATGGATGGCTGCTTTGTGTGGGTGTAATAGCGATATGAATTATGTTGATGCAAAGAAAGCTAGATACCTTTATGCTGGAGCTTGTGCTTGGGCTGCTAAAGATGGTGTTACTTGTAGATATGTATCTGAATTAAGATTTATAATTAAATTGTATAAATTAGATAAGTTAGATACTACATGGAAATCCACAAAGATTTAATGAATTTACCCATACTACATTTTTTTGCCTGTATTGTTGATCCAAATGGAGAACATCAGGCAGAGGATGTAGTTACTGCTTTATGTGAAAAGTTCAGTATTAAGCAGGAAACTAAGGATAACTATCATAGAATAAGTAATGCATTAGCTACACATATTACAGTAAAAGAAAAGCATGATATGTTTTTTGAGTTGCCTGTTTATGGTTATATAAGATTATGGCATAATTACCATGAGATTGTATACAAAGAACATGTAAGTAAAATGTATGAATCTGCTGTACTTGAAGTCAATAGCAACGAGATAGAAATGCGTAAAGGTTGGGATGATACTGAGATGGAAAACTTTAAAAATACTATGCTTACTTTGTATAGCATAAATAAAACATCTCAGTCTTGGCCCGATATATTTGATGCTTGTTGGGTAGTATTTGACAAAGGTAGCAAAGACAATGCAAGAGATATCTTTATCAAGGCTTGTGAAAAACTGGTAAGCAAATGGCATGGTAAAGAAATAGAAGATAACCCTGATTTTAATTATGGTAATTCTATATCTAAGGCAGCTTATTTTATAAAAGAAAGATGGGATACTTATTTATGGGATAAAAAGGATTCGTCTGAATTGGAAGATAACACGTATTGGTTAGGTCTTCAAGAATTTATTAATAGAAATATATCTGCTTGGTTAGATGGTATGAACTTTTTCAAAGCACAATGCAGAATATATACAGATGAGCATAATACTGCTGTAGAGTATTTTAAATCTATTAATGAACCTGTATATTTGTATCATATAAATTCTATATGGCACAAATAGCAAAACTAAGAAGACATAAATTAATAGCAAGTGCTAAACTCCACGCAACATTAGATGCAGAACAGTATGGTAAGTTGTTGTATCTAAAGAACAAAGATTACATTGATAGATTACTAATTAGTTATGGTTTGTTTCCTAATGATATGGAAGCAGAAAAACTATGCGGTGATTTATTTAAAAACCTATGGAAAAGTATAGGTAGATGTATTCGTCACGATGTAGAAGTTAGAGTAGGAAAAAACTCTAGATTAGGTAATCAGTTATTTACTATTGTATATGCAAAACGAGATAGCGTTAGGGCTCAAGGTCATGTCGGAGCCAACAAAAAGCCATGAGATAGAATGGAAGTTACAGGCTAAATCAAAAGACAGGACATACGCCATATTTGTACCCTATATAGATGCAAGGGCATTGATCAGAAGATTATCAGACGCATTTGGAAACTTTTGGTCCAAGAAAACCGAGTATATGAATCCGCTTGTTATGGGTGATAAGGTGGAGCATATGTTTAGAACAACCATATCAGTAAAATCTCTTGAAGAAATAATAGAAATCAGCCGTGATGGTTATGCACCAGCAACAGATATAGAGCCTACCAAAGGCGGCGAGTCTGACAGTTTTAAACGTGCAGGTGTTATGTTTGGTTTTGGTATAGACCTGTATACATTTCCAGAAGTAAGGGTAGAGCTAAATGAAAATGGTTATGCTCCTTTTAATATGGACAAAGCTTTTGATACGGTCTATCAAGTGTATCGTAATGGACAGGTTACAAGTAATGATACTGTGTATATTACTAAGAAACTAACAGTTCATTTGGTAGAGTTTGGTAAGCCAGGTAAGGAATTAAAAGCAACTGCCAGTAAAGCAGAACCTGTATCTGATGTCGTAGAAGAAAAGAAAGAATTGGTATTACCTAAAACTTTAGAAGAAGTACAGCGTGGTTTATTTCAAGGTAAGGGCACTATAAAACCTGCAGACTTTGGTAAAATCATAGACAACTGGGTAGAAAATGGTGCAGTTTTAATGTATCATATGTATATCTATACCTATAAAGATGGTAAACTATTCTTCTGGGCTTTAAATGAGCATCAGC
>Ga0172376_10001872_pt1 | contig 26485 bp, 29 predicted proteins | sample Lak35m_FD_121114 | JGI IMG/M metagenome (GOLD analysis project Ga0172376, IMG submission 121114) | Freshwater microbial communities from Kabuno Bay, South-Kivu, Congo - kab_092012_35m | ecosystem: Environmental > Aquatic > Freshwater > Lake | place: Democratic Republic of the Congo: South-Kivu...
CAGGTTCCAGATGCGAGCTTCACAGCTACGACGGTCGTTGGCATGCTCAATGAGCTTCGCATCGATTTAGATGCAGCTTCAGCCGGTGGAAGCCTCACAAAGGCTTCTTATGGTGTTGATGGTTTTGCGGCAAACGTTCTCGACTTCTCAGCTCAAGCAACCCTTGCTTCTGCTAATCACAAGCTTGTTGATGTTTACCTCAACGGCGTTCTTATGTCACCAAGCCGCGATCTTACGGCAATCTCAACCACATCAGTAACATTCGACGGATCAATCGTCAGCGCGCTTACGTCAGACGACGTGATCGTTGTTATTACACGTGGCTGATAACAGTCTAACGACTAAGACTGACTAGTCGTATGGGCCCGGAGGAAACTCCGGGCCTTTTTTTGTCAAAAATAACATGCTGCAAAATATTTTATAACAGATTATGGATGAAAAAACAATAAAAGTAAGGGTAGATCTTCTTTCAGAGATATTGAACGAAAAGAAAAATTCATTTAATTCAATGACAGAAACGTTAAAAAAGGTAGATGGTTACGCAGTTGGATCCAAAGAAACTACAGATAAAATAGAAGATTACATAAGGAATCAGAAAAAAGAATTGAGCGATCTTGTAGAACAAGGAAAAATTCAAAATGATGTTGCAATGATGTTGTTTAAGTTTTTTAACAACATAGGATCTGTTTCAAGATCTATATCTAAAGAAGCAGAAAAGCTATTCCACTTTAAACAAGGTGAAATAATCTTTTTAAAACAAGAAATTGAAAAACTTTCTACTATAAAAACTACCCATGAAACTGTTTTATTAGAAAGAGAAAAAGAAGCAGAAAAAAGAAAAAGTTCTACCTCTGAAGAAAAGGTGGAAAAAGAACAGCCACGAGTCAGACCCGATCAAGATCCTAAAACAAGAGCCGGTAAAGCAGCAATTGATCTTGCTGAAAGAAGGAAAAAAGCCCGTGAATCCTTACAACTAAAAGAAGAAAAATCGCAAAAAAAACGAGGCAGAAAACCTAAGCAGAATTAAACAGTAACTTTAGAGTAAGTCACCAGAACTTTAGATTTTGGCGGAGGAGCCCAAAGAAAAGTTATTACTTTACCAGAAATAGTATAGTCAGCTGTAGAACCATTTCTTTCCTTTAAAACTCCATTAACGAATACCAACATTTTTGAATCATCAATGGGGGTGTATACTAATTCAAAAGAAACGTTGGATCCATCAGTGACACCAGCAGGGGTTTCATTCCATACGATGTTATCAGCATTTTGAACAAGCTGCGTGACGTTTTGGTTCAAATTCGTGACTTGAGTTAAAGCATTAAAGATGTTATTCATTTCCGGCTCTGTTGCAACTTCTCTATAAACTGGTCTTGGCCTATAATAGGAATACGCTTTTCTTACACGTGATATATCTCTTCTAGCAGCCATGACTAGATTAACTATCAATCACAATAAAATCGGCTACTCATTAAAGTATTTTATATGCTTCAAAATGCATTCCATCAGGCCTGCGAGGAAACCATCCACCCCAGTAGAATCCATGATCATAAGCAATCTCTACAAGCTCTCTTACAGATCCAACTTCACCTCTTAACGCAGGTTGAGAGCCTAACATATTCCACTGAACGTTTATGTCAAATGCTGTTGCCCATGCATGGTTTGACAAAACAGATCTAGAACCTCTAATGAATCTAGGTACCCATGATCCGCCCCACGACATAATCAGATATTTTAATCCTGCAGCATCCCACGCGGCGAATAAATCTTGCGTTTGTTTTGCTAGCAACGTATGGATTTGAATCCTACACGAAGATGGAGCTCCTGCAATTCCTGACAATTGAGGTATAGAAATTGTAGATGTACTATTTTGAATCCAGTTTCCTGTTATCGTGATTGCTTCAGGGTTGGAAAATGTTGGAGATGAAATATAAGAAAACTTACCGAATAATTTTTCACGATCAGATATGCTTAAAGGTCCATTTGCTGGTTTTTTTGGCCAATTAGGACCATTGATATCTGCGGTCGGATCATCCATCAAAGGATAGCCATATTGTAAAGCAGTCGATATTGTTTTAGGTCCTACAACTCCATCTGGAACTAATCCTTTCTTAGATTGAAAAGATTTTGTTTCCAAAAGAGTAACTTGATCAAACGTTCCGCTAACTACGATAGAGCTACTTTGATTTTGTCCTCTTAAAAAAGTTTGCCAACGTTCTACATCTTGGCCGACAGAACCTAGTTTAATAACTTGTATCATATAATCACATGGAAGAAATTAATACTTGGATGGCTGTTTTTACCCTCTCTCGCAGCTCATCTGGAAGTGCCGAAAGAAGAACATACGTTTCGGGGCGAACAACATTTTCTACAGGACCACCCATGGTTTCTGCTCCACTTTTGTTGACACCAACATTAATAAACAATGGTGGTGATCCTACACGAACGTGAACCATCGGTTGATATAAGTCTACTTTTTGCATTATCATCCTTTCAATAAACCTTGAGATTTATTCAAGGCTTCATTCATTGAAGTAAATCTACCTTTAAGTGATGACAATGTTTCTTCTAATTCAACTGAATTTTCACCTCGAGATTTAGACTCCAAAATCTTCTTCTCAAGTTCGATAATTTGAACTAACAAAGTTTCTGATGATGCTGACATATTCTTTAACCTAATGTTTTTGCAACTTTTGCCGTTTCGCTAGAAGAAGTTTTTTCTTCGCTAACCATATTAGCGACGACTGCCATAACTTGAGGCCAGTATTGTCCTAGCTGCGAACTACTTATATTTGCTGATTTTGGATCAATGTCATCAATTATTGATGCTAAAAGTTTTAAATTTTTTGAAAAACCTTGAAGCGACGTTGGAGAAGATTTTGTAAGATCATTCAATTGTTTTTTCTGTTGTTCTGATAATTTCGAAGTTGATTGAGCACTTGGAGCTTTTCCAACTTCATCTGCTTCAAGCAAATTATTGACTTCTTTTAAAATAATCTTACGAAGTTGTGATTCAGACAAACGCATATTTACCTCTTGATAAATCTAAATATTAACAAAAATTAAACTTGCGCTGCAATCTTTATCATAGCCTCTATGTCTTTAATAGATTTTTCAAGTTTTGCTTCTAAAGGTAAAATTGCTATAGGAACAACACCAGATCCATTGATTCCTTTCATTCTCCAAGAACGAATAAGTTGAAGCAATCCGCTTAATTCATCCCTGGTTTTTAGTAAGGCTATCGCTACAGTCGATGGTTTAATAATCTGCGCCACGTTAATCAATATGTATGGATACGAAAGATTAACGTGGCGCAAAATATTTGTTATTATTACGCTTTACTGCCAGTTAACAACTCTAAAATAGTTAGAGTCTTGTCCAAAGATCCTAGCCCATGATGAAGGAACATGCTCAATATCAAAATAATGCCAAATTCTATCTGTCCCTTGACCTGTAGCTACTTGTAATTCTCTATCTAGTAACCTAATGTGTGTGATTGGACCAATTGAGTCGCTGCCACCATCAATCATCAAAAACGTGTCGACTTCACCAGCTTCATCATGAAGAACATTTCTAAAAGAAATGTTTGCATTGTCTCCTGAATCTCCAACAGACGAATTGTTGATATGACCGTTTACAGATGCTAATTCGCATAAAGATTCAGGATATACATCTCCGCTGACTCTAAGAGTATCAACAAAAGTATTATCTTCATTATCTAACCCTAAAACGTAGTCTTCGAACTCGCGCAATAATTCATCAACGTTGTTGATAACAGGATAATTTGCGCCTACCATCGTTAGAGAGTTATAGTGACACAGTACCTTAACCAAGGACATCGCAGACTGTTTGCTAATTTGCATTTTAGTGCCTCCTATAAAAACAAAAGGAGAAATCTTTCAATCTCTCCAAAAAAAGCTAAGTCAAGAAAGCATTCAACGACGAGGCTTGCCGGTATACTCATAATGACTACGAAGTAGTCTGTATAGTGTACGAGCCTCGCGGCCGCTGAACTCTACTGTCTGTTGATCAAAATCAATAAAGAATCGAGTTGAATCGTTTCGAACATCAGTCGTCAAAGCAGCATTAAATCCATCATCGCGACGAGCAGTCTCTGTACGAAGCTTACCTGTACGATCACGACGGCTGCGGATTGTTGCATTCTTGTTTGTCGCTACATAATTCTTCTTATTCTTTGGCATAAAATATTCTCCTATTTATTTAGATTATTTAAATGTCGGCTTGGTGTTGCCGGTGATATAAAAGATACTATCAGCATCATGTTGTGTACAAGAAAAGAAAAATGAGAGATCTTTTCAGACCTCTCATCTTTATTCGACTAAGATAACGGGAATCAGGTAATGAGTCCTGCCAGCTTGTTCCAACGCTCGAGAATCAGATTGTTGCGTTCGATGTTTTCACAAATGATTCTTGCATGCTTAAAGATCGACTTAAGTAAAGATTCAGATAATGCCCTTCTTAACGCTAACATATGCATAGGAAGAATCTTGTCGCCTAAAATATCAGAAATATCTGCTGACAAATCTGGCTGCTTTCTCTTCCACTGATTGGGTATTGCTTTATATGCCGGTGGAATATTCTTTAAGAATACATCATCTTGTTTTTCCTTAGATTTTTCTTTTCCGGCTGTTGACATGATATCATTTATCGTTTTGTCATCTCTGTTATATTCTGAAAATTTTAATTTTCCTTTATCATTTAATAAATTAACAAGCTTTTCAACTTTATCTTTTGAAACTTCTGGATTATAGTTCGCATCTATTTCTTCCATATAAGTTCCTAAATCTTTCATAACATTATCAACAATCATCGCAACTTCAGCTTGACCTAATTTTTCTACTTTCTTATCTTCTTGACCCGCTTGTGCTTCTTCATCTTCAGGCGGCGGGGTTGGTGGCGGGGTCGGGGCTGTTTCTTTTTCTTTTTCTTCAAGATCACCAATTTGTCCAAGAAGATCATCAAGGAACTTTGCACGACTATCTTTCTTGCTCTTTTCTCTTAAACGGCTAATAGCAAATCCTGAAAGAAGACCGCCTACGCCGACGGCACCTGCAACGGCTGCGGCGGTGGCGGCGCCGGCGGCACCTAATACTCCTCCCGCAACCATCTTCGTTACAACTGACTTGATTGCTTTATTAACAAGCTGCTTTGCAATTATTCCTGAAATAGACACAGGTACTCCAGCAGCTCCGCCTATTCTTTCCATGAAGCTACCTTTTGCAGCACCAACATTAGCACCTACTGTTCCATATTCATAATCAAAACTTGATTCAAGATCTCGTGCACCAGGCATAAACGCAGCATCGTTTATGTTCTTACCTCCCATAAGACGTTCCAAGAAATAATTTGAATTTGCGCTTCCACCAGGATTTGCTATGTTTACTTTCTTAAAAAATTCTGCTGCACCTTTCGCTTCATCTCCTGATCCTATTTCTTTAAAAAATAGTACAAGGTCCTTAGGATTATTTCCAGGATCTCCTGCTAGTTCAACACCTTGTGCCTTTAATCCGTTAAAATACTCAGGAACAATATCATTTAAAAATCTTTCTTTTACAACAACGGGAGGCAATTTTGTATCAATAGCCTTTTGAATCGTTGAAGTATCTTCTGTTGTAATTGCTTTGACTGAAGTTGGGCTAAGAATTTCAGGATAAGCAGCTAAAATTCCAGCTGTAACAGCTAACCCTGCGCCTCCAAGAATCTTTAAGATAGTAGGCAACAACTTACTTTCTAATCCCTTTATAGATTCAGAAGACCCTTTTTTAGTCCCTAATGCTTCTTCTTCTTCTGCCTCTAAGAGAAGTAAAGCACCAGCAAGAGACATGTTCTCCATAAAATGCTTGTAATGATCGCCAATCTTTTGATCCAAAAGATAAGAGACCCATTTTTTAAGAGCTTTATACATTTCTGCACGAACGCCAGGATCTTCATGTGTTTTAATGAATGCCTCTGCATCGCCTATGGCTTTCATCGTTTGAGTCTTAAACTCTTCAACGTCTCTATTGTTTGGATAATCTTTAGATGTTGCTGCCTTAAGAATATCGATCAATTCTTTTTGATCTTGTTCCAATTTTGCCCATTCTGCTTGTTGAGCTTTTGATTTTTTGCCCAATCCGAACAAAGATCCACCTTTTTCAAGGCTTCGCTTACCAGCAACTTTTCTGCTAATCCACTTTAATCCTTTTCCAATTCCAGATTTAATCTTTCCCCAGATCCCAGTCTTTTTAGGACCTTCTCCATTCTCATCGTCCTCAACCATTAAGAAGTTCTCCCATCTTTCGATTCGAGAATCTGTCAACATGTTTTCATTCAATAACGATTCAGCATACGTAAATCTACTCCAGGCTTCATTAATAGTCGTGATCTCTTCTTTTGTGAGATGATCCTCCCATTTACGAGGGCTAATTAAGTTCCTATGAGGAATCGTCCCATGATCAGATTCGTAAAGCATACCTACAAGAAGGTATGTTTGATACACATTACTATTAAGGTCCAACATAAACGTCTCCTAAAAAACTAGAATAAATATATTAAATCTTTTATTTATTATTTTTGATTAATTAACCCTGATACAACATTTGGTGAATTACCATATTCTGAAGTCTTATTTCCATCACCTCTTGCCACGGCATAAACGGCTGCTGTAGAAGCGAAAGCAGAAACTTGTTCAGACGTCTTTGATGAATCATCCATTCCTGTCAACGGATTAAAACCGACTGCATTTTTGTTGTTAATCTTATTCGCATAAACATGACCGAACCAGCCATTTTTAACATGGCCTTTTGGATCCATGACATACATCCAATTACACGCGTCAGGAGTTGCATCAGGCCACGTTGATCCCACCAACGGTGTATGAGGTGTGTCACCGTATGCCACGAATGTCGTGCTCTGGTCAAGCCTTTCTGAAGGATTTTCTGGATCAATCTGTTGAGATAGATAATTGTAAAATCCGTCCAAAACTTTTCCTAAATGTTTTGTTGTATTTCTTCCTTGATTCATCTGCATTGTACCATCAAAGGTTACGTGTGGATCCGTAAAGGTCGTATCGCTTGTTGGTCCAGGGGATAAAGCAACTATTGCTGTCTTGGAAAGACCTAGAGCAAAAGCCTTTGCGATGACAATTAAAACCCTACCAAATTCTTCAATTCCAGCGCGTTGGGTTGAAGTCATGTAGCTAGAATTTGAAGTCATTCCATCAATCATTTCTTGGATTCCAAAATCAGTTAAATCTTGGCTCGTTGGAGTTAATTGAGATGCAAAATTTAACCCTATAATCCTAGCAGCATTTTTTGTTATCGACATTTGAGGAGCCCACGTTGTTTTGTCTGAAGATTTTCTTAATCCTGCAAGGGCCTTGTAGTATGTCTCAAATAGTTCTTGATCAACTTTACTTGATAAAGTAAATTGACTTGCAGCGGAATTAAATAAATCAATCATACCTAAAGAGCTGGGGACCGTCGCAACTTCGGGTGCCCCAGGAGCTCTACCATATTTTACAGGATCTATTCCGAGAACAGGAACAATTGCAGATGAACCTGCTGCGCCTAATGAAGATAGAGCAGCCTGCAACGAAGAGTTTCCTGATAATGACATATGAGAAATAGGGAACTCTGTATGAGTTTCATCTTTCCCAGACATAAAAGCCGTCACTGGGTACTTCGGTTTTCCTGCAGAATGATCAAACCATGGAGCATCTGGACCATAAAAGAAATGTTTGTCTCCTCCATCCCATCCTTTTACCCCCACCGGAAGCGAAGGCATAGGATTACCTTTACCCCACGTATACGTTCCTCTGTATCCATTTGCAGGGTTAAATCCGCGCTGGGACGTGTAAAGATATGATGACGTTCCTCCAAATGTAGAAGATAATCCAGGAACATTTGCATTTTGACATGCTTTTAGTCCAACATCAGCAACAGGCCATAATTCTTGAAACCATGCATATACGCCATTTGGAGATGGAACAAGCAAAGATCTTCCATAATTTGATCCGGCGGCTTCAGCAAGGCCATATCCTCCTTCATCTGCTAAGAAATTAAGCAGCTTGCTTCTTTCAATTCCGATCGCAGCAGCAACTGCAGTGCACATCTTCAAAAACGTTCTACGCCTGTCGCTACGAAGTTCTTTTAATTTCCAATTAGCCATTTGTTTTCTCCCTCATTGACATGAATGTGCAGCAGACATCAGCACTGCAACAGCTATGTTTCGTTTCTTCATTACATCTGTAGCATTGTTCTTATCAGCTTTACCGACCAATAGGTTACAAAGCAACATATGATCTTCTGTCGCCGGCAATCCAATTAAACAGCTAACTGACTCTTCTATGCAGCTTCCGTCAGATGAAAACATCGGCATGTTCTTTCCTCCCATCGTACAAGCAGGAGCTTTTGACGGATCACCAATATTTGCAATAACTTGAGGCGCAGACTGAATGAATATATCCATCAGCTTCATTGCTGAAGCAGTTGAATGTTCTTCTTTTTCTCCTAACCTTGAATCAAGCTTTGGAACTCCAAGAGCGTCTTTGCCTGTAAAGTAAAGAAATCCAGGAGTTGCAGGTTTTGATACGCAATACCCGTCTGCTGCATCTGGAGAATTATTCCCGACATCCAAGCAACTACGGTTTATTTGATTCATCTTGTCATCTTGATTACAAAAACAAACTTCTCCGCCGGCGCATGTTGGATCATTTGTCCCATTTGCTGTTGTAACAGCCATTTCACATGCTGAACCGCTTCCTCCAAATAAAGTACCTAACATTTGTGAAGACCCAAACACTGAAACTTGTGTCGTACGAATGTCTGATACATTTCCAGGAGGAACAGCAACACCTCTAGATCTTAAAAAATTTCCTAGCTGTTGATAAGACAACTTGTGACAACTGTGCAATCTTGACATTATTTCATCAAGAGCAGGGGGATCAAATTTTTGTTCCACGCTTCCTCCAGCGCCAGATGACGTTGCAACAGCTGATGAAGATGAGCTGCTAGATCCTCCTACACCTGAAACAGCAGAAGATGATTGTGACGAATTTACTGAAGCAACGTCTGACTCTTCTTCAGGACAAAAATCATCTCCTATTTTTGGAGCTTCAGATCCACATGAAAAACACCCAACAAGAATGAATAAATGCAATACACTACGTTTAAAAGTTTTCATATTAAAACCTCGTAAAATCATCTGACAGCAAGACTGATCTAAAAACTTTCTTTAAATTATACCCATCATTTCTAAATTGAGAAACAAGCTTTGACATCGTAACCAATTCTTTATTTGGATCATTACGATCTGGTAAGCTGACCCAACTTCTTCCACCTATCTCGGTTATGTCGGCTCGACCCATTGCATAGTTCCAAACTCTCTTTACTGCACACTCGATGACTTCATCATCTTGAGACATAGCTTGTCCTAATTCATTGATCGTATTCGCGGCTGCAACAGAATCAACACCATTTACTTTCATAGTTTTTTTCCACGCTGTAGTATTGTTCCCTCCATTTGGACACTTGCTCGGATCTATGCATAACCAATCAGACATCTTTGCTCGAGGGGAACCTTCAACTGGAACGAACACTGAGTATTCTCCACTTGCAGTAAGAGGTTGAAATGTTCCTTTTGAATCGAATTGGCTGAAAAGAGGGGCACGGTGGTTCCACGTCGCGTGGCAATTTGCACATACGTTGCTAGCATTGTAAGCATGAAAATCAACTCGACCTCCGTTACACTTACCAGCAATTTCATTTACAGGCCACTTGTTTTGATATCCTGGTATCGGACTTTCACCATTACAAGGTGAATCTACAGGAGGTTGATCTGTCGGTTCACCTCCTGCTTGTTCATTTCCTGACTTACATAAGAAAGTCTCATGAAAAAAGCGGTTCCGCCGAAAAGATAAATTACCATAGTACAAACTTTGAACACCAGGATCAGTCAAAATTCCTGAATGATTCATTCCTGCAATCAGGTTGTTACAGCTTCCATCGCTAAAAACCTTCGTCATCGAATTATATGTTGGACATGTATTCGATTGTTGAACAAGAATGTTCCTCCAATCTTTTTCTTCGTACACCATCCTAGCAGCAAATGAAGGAGCAGTATCTCTAGTCGGTTCACCAACAGTGGTTGAAGCTCCACCCATCTTAAACGTATATTTAAAAAACTCTACAAGAGTATCAGCAAACTTAGGATCAGACAGCTTCTTATCGACAAGCTGCTCGTATTTTGTTTTCTGTTGATCAAGAGGAAGATCACCAAGCTCATAGATCTCTGACAACGTAGGAGTATCACCAATAATAAGAATACTTGCTGTGCGCAACGCCTCAGAATAATCTAATTCTCTCTTATCTAATTCCGTCTCTTCAGGTTGCTGCTGATCCCCTGATCCTGTCGTCACAGCAACAGAAGACGGTCCAACTGTCTTTCCACCGGCTGTTTCATTTCCTCCAACAGCTACACTCTGTGAAGCTGAAGAATTAGAACTTACACCAGACGGCGTCGGACAATCATCAAAAACCGCAGAAGTATCTCCTGAAAGCTTATTCGGATTCTGTCTTTCACATCCATACAAACAAGCAACAAACGCAGAAACAAAAATGATTCCTTTTTTCAAGAAGCTTTTTTCCATAGGCATAAAAACAATTATATGCCTTTTAAAAAATTTTTATAAAAAGACTAAGTTTTCTTTCCTCTTATTATAAAAGGATTTTCTTTTACCTTCCAGAATTCCTTCTCGAATGGTGGATCTTCTCCGGCACGGAACCACATGAGTCTTCTTCCTCCCGTAGAAGAATACACACCGATAATCGTTATCTCACCAGCATGAACTAAATCATGACATGAATGGCAAACAACCGCTAGATTGTGATTATCATTGGTGCATCTAGAGTCACATCTAGGAATGATGTGATGATAGTTTATCGCTGCAGGTCTATCATAACCGCAAATCTCGCAACGATCTTTTGATAATTTAGGTTGTTTCCTAGATCTTCTCTTCACCAATCATATTATAAAAAGAAAAAGGATCCTGAAAAATACAGGATCCTTTTTAGCTTGTGGTTACTAAAGTTTAATCATCAAGCAAACACAATTCCGCCTTGGACCTTCATGGACCCGCGAATATACCAATCTGTGCCATCACATTCTAATTCTATTTGATCACCGGCCGCTGCAGTTCCACCGACAAACCTAACGTCTGTGTCTGAATCTGCTGCGGAATCTCCAGCGTTACCATCTGCTGTAACAACAGATCCAACGAAGTCATCGTCGACCTGTGCTGTAGCTATCGACCAGTTAGCAGCCGCAGCTGTCGTAAGAATAAATTTAAAAGTAAGACCAGACTCTAAAGCAGGCAACGTTGCCGTTCGGGCGGCGGCGGCCTGAACAAGAAAAAAAACTTTTCCGCTATCTGCTGATGTTAATACTGTACCGGTTGCTAAAATAGAGGTACTTCTCTTTTGTCCTCTTAAAATACCAGTTCCTTGCAAATTTAACAATGTAGAAACCGTCGCTGAATCGAGAGATGTTGCTCCAGACACATTAACCAAAGATGAAATCTCTAACCCAGAACCAGACTCTTGAACCAAACCTTGTGAATCATTTACTTTAACCTTTGGCATATTAATCTCCGTAAAAAGCTTGAATAATTATTTATTAAATAAACTTTTACTGAAAGAAAACTCTCTACAACAACTTACAAACAATATTTTATTAACTTATATATAAAACATGTTATACGAACAAATCATCGATCCTTCTTGTCACCTGATATCACATCATGTGTTAATGATTGAACGAACGTAAACACCTCTAGTTCCCAATTGGACTTGCTGAATGGGCGGCACTTGTCATGACATCTTCAACGTCTTTCTCAGAAGCTTCACCTTCATTAACAAACCTTCACCACCCCTCAAATAAAACCTTCATGTCTTGATTTTTCATAAAAATTGTATATTCTCTTCCGGAGACAACATCACGACAAATCCCCAACCCATACGATCGCAATAATCTCGCGCAGCGTACCACTTGGCATCATCAACTTCGTCGTGACGACCCTTCACTTCGTACAACACACGATCCTCTCTTCCAAAGAAATCTGGAATATAGTTCCGCGTTGTTCCATCCGGATGAACGTAAGGAATCGTGATCCCATGGTTCTTGGTCACCTCATACTTCCGCTCAACGCACGTCTGGAAGAAAATGGACTCCCATGAAGAATGCATGTGCTCTTCTTCTCCGGTCCATGGGCTGATTAATGTTTCACGCTTGAATGGAGCCTGCGGACCGATCTTATTCTCGGCGAGGAGCTTGATGGCGCGCTGCGAGGCCTCTTCACGCAGGATGGGGGCGAGAGGAGACTCGGCCCAGAAACGACGGACGGATTCGGATTGCTTTTTAATTGCTTCAGGAGTTTTTGAAAAAATATTCATTCTTTCAATTTTCTTTTTAGCAACATCAGGATGTCTTTCCATAAACTTTTTCATGTTTATGGAATTTTTCTTTCCTATCTTCGCTTTCTCTTCATCAGACTTCACTCTACCGTACGCATGATGCCCATGAATAAATCGAGTAAAATCTTTTAGTGCAACATTCCATCTATTTTCTCTGTTACATCCACAGGCACATAGAGGGACGCTGCCGTTGTATTTCCATTTAAGGACATACTCCTTTGCGGTCATTTTATGACAACGAAGATGTCTTAAAACAAATTCGTAAGATTCAAACTTTGTATTACACTCTTTACAAATCTCATCAATCTTAGTTAACATACAATTATTATATATACATTAACTGAACATTTATAAACTACAAAGGCCACTTTTTGTGTGGCCTCTGCAGGTGTTCAAGCTATGAACTCAGATGACGTTCATGTCATATGATATTCATGTCCAAACATGTGACCGTCCCGAAGAAATCTGACCTCACCATTTTCTTACCGTAGCGAGTCATTACACCCTTACGTGGTGTGAAATCTTCCGGTGCGAAGATGGTCGGTGTCACGATGAGTGGAACGTACGGGGCGTAGACGTAGCCGGTCTCGAGGTAGCTGCCGCCCTTGTAGCCGACGAGGATCTTGTTTCTGACGAAGTAAGGATCCTTGTAGACTGTGAAGCGGTTGCTGAGAGAGCCGATTGCCTCTGCTCCGATTGTGAATGGAGAAGCGACTTGACCTTCACCGTCGATTGAGAACTTCGGCTTGTAGAGGACCGAGGACTCGAGGACCGTGGCGACGTCCGGGCCGCAAACGAGGAAGTTTGCTGAGCCGCGGAGTGTCTTGCGGTGGATGGTGTTGGCAACGTCGATGATGGTCTCGACGAGGGTCTCGTACCACTCACGAACTGTACCTGTGAAGGCTGGTCCGATTGAGAGGGATGAGGCGAGTGTGACCGGTGAACCTGTTGTCTTGTTGACGAACTTTCCTGGGGCGCGTGACCAGTAGTAGTTGGCGCCGTTGGCTTGTGTAACAAGATCGCTGAGAATCTCGCGGTCGATCTCAAGAGCAATTTGCTCAGAGAGGATTGAGGTGAGCTCAACCTCTGCATCCATTGAGTGGTATGCATTGAGGTCTTGTGCGAGTTCTGGTGACCAGCGAGCGCGGAGCTTGCGGGTTGTTGCAGTGATCGCAAGAGACTCAATCTTGATATCGATCTCTGGGATTGCTGGAGAAGGAGTTGTTCCGAAGTCAGACTCGAAGGATGGAACCGTGAGTGTTGCACCTGTTCCAGCAGCGTCTGCACCGAGTGCTGAGACTGCGTCTGCCTTGACGAAGCTGATCTTACCGCCTGTTCCTGTGCCGAACGCGCCGCCGTCAGCGCACTTGACAAGCATTTGAACGTGTGTACCATTCAATGCATCAACCGTGAAGTATGGTGCAACTGTGCTTGAGAAGTTGCCGCGCTTGTTGAGGCGACGAAGGTTGAGAACGTTTGATCCACCTTGGTAGGATTGGCTCCATGCTGTTGCACCGCTTGGTCCGTTGAACAATGCGATTTGGTCGGCTGCAAGGAGGTCTGCACCTGAAAGAGCAGATGTAGGAACGTAGACGAACATTAGATCGAATGCGTTGCTTGTGAGATCTGTCTCAACTTGTCCGTCGAAGTCGGCGAAACGAGCGTTGGATCCAGAGAATTGAGATCCAGCGGTAAGAACAAGGCTTGCTGTCCATGCGTCACCGTTAACGCCGCCATAAGAGCCTGTATGAAGGCCGGCTTGGTTCCATGTGACTGAAGCTGAGCCAGTTACCTTGGAGTATCCAGTTCCAACGAGGTCGTACATGCCGCCTGCTGCAAGAGATCCGGATTGGACTCCGCGGCCGGTTGGGTTGTTATAGATGGATTGTCCTTTTGAATAAACAGAGCCATCTACTCCAGGAACGCCTACATTTGTTCCGTAGGTGTAATCAAGGTAGAAGATGAGTCCTGAGGGAAGGCTCATTGGTTGGATGGACACGAGCTCGTTGGCAACGAGGCCACCGAACACGCGGCGAACAATTGGGAATGCAATGTTGCTGAAACCTTGGATTTGTCCGCTGCCTGCAACGTTGGCGCCTCCTGTTGAAAGAGATGAGCTCTCCTTGAGGACCTGTGCTGCTTGGTTCTCGAGAAGTTGTGCCATCATCTCGCGGCGTTGGCCGTCGAGACCGCGGAGGAGGCCTGTGCGGCTCCACTTCTCTGTAAGACGGGCTCGCTCAGCACCGACGTGCTTCTCGCGAATGCCTTGTGAAAGTTGTTCAATTGTAAAAGTCTTCATTGTTGTATCTCCTATACGTGTACAAAAAGTTGTTAAAAAAGTTGTTTACTCGAGAATCACTTGATTCCTGCGAGTTTTGCCCAACGCTCTGCTTCAACACCTTCATTAAGTTTTTGGGTTGAAGCTGGACGTGTTGCTTGTGAAGATGATCCGAGGATTCGGCCTTCTGTCACAGTTGTACGAGTCTTCATCAAAGCTTTTGAGAGGCTCTCGTACACGAGCTTGGCTTCACGAATTGTCTCAGCTGAATCAAGTTGCTCAATTATCTGTGCCTTTTGGCGAGCAGTGAGCGACTCCGCTTGAAGAAGCTTATTCGTAAAGAGAAGCTTTGCGTTGAGCAGATTTGTTTCTGCCAACTTCTTGCGTAGCGTATCTGAACCTGCGCTAGCACCAGGCTTTACGTTGTTATTTGAACGAACGTTCTTTGTTGAACCTTCTTCCAAGGTTCTTGAAAGTTTGTTGAAGCGAGCAACTGAGCCGTTATATAGCTGTGCTGTCTTTGCATATGCAGCCTTAAGTTGTGCTGCACGAGGAGCAACCTTCTTTACTTCAGAAAGTGTTGAAACATTTTGTGTTGCGGAGTAAAGCTTCTTTAATTGAGAAGCACGTTTTCGAAGCGATTCTTGAAGCTTAAGTTCCTTGGCCATCTCAGAACGAACTGACTCTCTTGTTTGCCTGTTTGGTTGAGCAGCTGGAGAATGTTGTTTATCAGATGAATCGTAAGCTTGGCCCATCATCTCTTCAAGATCTTCATCTGTGGAAACTTCTTCGCCACATGAAGCTTCATCGACTTCATCGACTTCATACATCTCGTCGACTTCTTCTTTTACGTCTAAAGAAGGCTTCGCTTCTGCAGTATAGTCTTCAGTCTCTGGTGGAGCGCCTTGAGAAGCAGCTCCGTCAAGCTCGTCTAACTCATCAAGCTCTTCATCAAGTTCATCTAATGCTTCTGTTATATCAAGATCAAGCGGTTCTCCCATATCTTCATCCTCAAATTCATCAGAAACATCGCCGGCGCCATGGCCCCAAGCTTGCACATCATGACCTTCCGCATGTGCCTCGCGGAGCGATCTCATACGAGAAATTTCGCGACGAAGCATTCCTTCATCAATCTCTACGATCATATTATCAGAAAGCCGAATAGACTCTTCTTTTTTCTCTGCCTCTTCACCTTCGGCACCTTCTTCACCACCAAGGTCAAGATCAAGTTCTTCTTCTCCGCCTTCTTCGCCTTCAGGAGCTTCTTCTCCTTCAGCTTCTTCTTCGCCTTCTTCACCTTCTTCACCTTCTTCACCTTCAGGAGCTTCTTCTCCTTCTTCCTCGCCGGTTTGTAAGGTGACTCCAAGACCCTCAAGATCAAGATCATCTGGGAGTCCTGTGATTGTTAACATAACGTCTTCTTCGTTTAAAAGATCTCGATTCATTTTTGTCTCCTGAAGTTTTTCAAGTTTGTTTAAACACTTTCGTAATTTTAGTCCATACCCCAATCTGACATTGGGATCATCTACATTTTCTTGAATGTAACCGTATATTGCTTCGACCATCTCATTTAATCTTACCAAACTTAAATTAAAAGCCTTAGATTCGAATATATGAGTCTTTTCAGCCAATTTTCCTAACATTTTTTCAATGTAGAGTAACTTTTGTTCAATTTGATCAGTTTCTTCTGGTGCTGAAGCAGAAGCAATCTTCTCGACAGCTTCTTTAACTTTTAGAGTTTGTTCAACTTCTTCAGCAACATTTTCTAGAGAAACAGTCGATTCATCTTGCTCGACAGATTCACCACACGATGAAGCTTCTGCTTTGTCTTTATCAGTTAAAACTTTATCGTCTTTTTCATGAGCATCATCATCTTCGCAAGACATTCCTTCGTCGACTGATTCGCCCAACAACTCTTTTTCTATCAATTCTCTTATACGAGGAGCTACTGCTTCAACGATTGCACGTTTAGCATTGTCCTCTGCAACTTCCTTTACTTTCTTTAAATCTGCAATAGCTTCTTCGTATAGTTCTTTTGACATTTTATATTATCTCCGCGAATCAACCGGTAGAATCTGATGTTCCCATCTTGCTTGGAACCCCTAACGTTTGTGCTGCAATTTTCTTAGCAAAATCTTCTGGATTTCTCGTTCCTGTGCTGGGACCACCGGCGACGTAAGAAGGTTTAATATCAACAGACTTGATTTCAGGATTAGCATTCTTATCTGATGGATCAGTCTTACCAGGTCCAGGAGACGTTAAATCTGGAACGAATGAGTTTGCTGGATCTCCTGCTTGTTTCCACAAGCCATCTGCACCCTTTAAAATGTTTGGAGATCCAGTAAAATCCATGTCGACGCCATTTCCAAAATATGAATCGCCTGGTTGTAATCCATTTTTTAGGCTCAAATTTCCTTGAGCAACAACTAATTTTTTATAATCTTCTTCCTTTCCGACGAATCCAGAAGTCGGAGAGTTTGGAAATAACTTTGCCAGCATGGTGTTTTTTTCACTACTCGGTGGTGCATAAACCGTATATTTTCCTTGTCCAGCCATGTTATTCTCCTATAAGAAAAATCATAAAAAAATTAAGCGATCAATCACTTTTCGCTTTTCTTTGCTACTTTCTTAGTTGCTTTTGTTGCTTTCTTTTGTGCAACTTTCTTAGCAACTGTCTTCTTTGCTTCTTGAATTTGAGAAAGTCTCTTGACTAAGCGAGCCTCTTCTAATCCAAGAGCCTTGTAATGATCGATGTGATGTTCAAGAGAATCAGCATATTCTGATGCATCAACTTCTTCTGCATCGACATCTTCAACTGATTCCATGTCGCCAAAAAGCTTTGCTTCTTGGAACTTGGCAACTTCTTCTGCAATAATTCTCTTTAATACTGTTGTTGTAAGCTTCATGATATAAACCTCGTGCAAATATATATTCTTTAATTATTGTTACTAAAAAAAAAATTAAAATTTCTTTGGAGTTTCTGAGAACGCTAATTCAGCCCATTTAGAAGCAACGTCATCTCCGAACAATTGTTCTGGTGTGCTTTTTGCCACAGCACTTTCTATTGATCCAGCAGGTACCTGGGGTTGTGAATATTGGCTTTCATTCATCAATATTGGTAAAGTGTTTGCTGCTGTGTCAGCAAATATTGATTCCATCACGCTGTTTCCGTTTGATTCTCTCTTTATTGTCTCAGCAATTGTTTGAGAATATTTTACGTTTTGCCCTCGACGATGAACTTGTTGTTTTGGTTTTACAACCTTTACGGCATTTTCAGAAACTTGTTGTTTTGTAGTTCCTATTCCTTCTGCAAGAATCTCTACTAAACATTCTTTTACAATAGCTTTTAATTGACCCTTGGTAATCCCCATATCAACCTACTCCATTCCAGTATGCGGTTCCACCTAAAGATCCAGTTAGCACAGGCATCATATCTGAATCTATCATGGTTAATTCTGCATAAAGGCTGTATGCAGCATCAGTAGCAGAATCTCTAACGACGTAGATGTCTTTTATTCTTGCGTCTATTTCGAATGAATCTCCACCATTCACTTTATAATAGTATTCATCGCCAGCACCAGCGATACCATTTTGTGTGAATCCGACTCGAAGATAAACTCCTGAAGCTGCATGATTTGATATTTTTATATGCCTTGTTATTTTATCGAATGAATGTTTAATAACAGTGCTAGATGCAGTATTAGAAATAACCCATGGGAGACCTGATCCCATGAATTCAGTAACTGAATTGTACCCAACCCTTGGATCTTTTAATCCCATGTTCACTTACCTCTCGTTGTTAGAATGTCATTAAGAATTCTATCTATTCTATCTGACTTTGTGAACACATTGCGCAATTCATCTGGATTGATTTGACGGCCTTCTGCCATCATGAAAGCTCCTGGTGTAGAAGGCTCAGAAACAAAGTCCCAACAAATAAGTTGGAAATCATCTTGAACTATTTGATAATCTCCTTGTCGTTTTGTTGTTCCTACTCCTCTAGAAGATATTCCTAGTTTAACTCCAGATTCAACTAGAGATTGGAGAATCTTACCAGAAGGAGTATCAAGTATTTCCACCTGGCCATACACAACGTCCCCATCAAGATAAGCCTCTCTAACAATATGAGAAACATTCTTTAAGTTAACGACCGATGAATCAGGATGATCTAACTCTCCCAATGCTCTATTCTCAATTATAAATTTTTGATAGTTTCTAACTTCACGTTCTAAAACATTTTTTGGATAAATTCTACCATTCTGGTTCAGAGTATCTGACTTTTGAAGGATTCCCTTCATGACAATTTTTCCAGAATTTTCTTCTTTAGCTTCCTTGATTTGATCAGGAGTGTAATCAAAAACCTGATACGAATTTAACAATCTTAAATCAGACATTTTCTCCTCCTGATAACTCATCAATTAACTTGATGTATAGCATGTATTCTGCGACAGTAGAATCATTAATCTCATTATGCTCTATGAGAAGATTCGATTTTACTTCATTTAACTTTTCCGTTAGATATTTTTCACTGTTTGAATTTTCTTTTAGATAAGTTTCAATTGAAGTTACTAATTTTTCTTTTATTTCTTTTAGCTTCATTAAAATCGTCTTGTCGTCATCATAAGCTGATGAAAATGCATAAGCTTTTATTAAAGATTTTTGCTCATTTGTCAATGCAGCTTCATACTTTTCTCCAAGCTTTTTCATCATGATTTTCATTAATAGTCTATTTGATCCTGCAGATCCTTCTAAAACAACTTGTTCTTTTTTCTCTTGCTTTGGTGATACAAGCCATTGAACAATTTGATCTTCATATCCTGCCATCTTTGACAAGTCAGGAGATTTTGATCTCCAATCATTCAAAAGATTTTGCATTGTTGCAAAAGTTCTATACTCTGCAATGTGCTGATCATAAAAATTTTCATCATTCAATTGGTGATTTATTGATCTGATTAGCAATGATTTTTCTTTGTTCAAATCAGAAGAGCTATGAGATCTTGCAGCTAGTTTTGCTTCTCCCAATATAGAAGACGCAACTGATTCTGAACTTACTGTAGTTTTCATTATGGAGTTTATCAAACGAAACTCTTTGTAAAGTTCAGTTCCAGGCTTAAAATGAGTCTTTAAAATTTTTAAGGCTTTTGATGATGTCTTTTTATCATCATTTACTAAAGCTTGAGATATTGTTTTTATTAAAAACTCGTATAACAAGCCTGTGTTTCTTTTTTTATTATGAGCCGACATTAAGGTCAGATCCTTTCTTTATCCACTACAAAAAATAAATAATATAAACTAATTAAGAAATAGAAATTATTTTTAAATATTTTTTTATTCCTTTATATCAAGGTCTATTTCTTCAGATTCAGTTAATAATCCTTCATTGCTTTTTGCAATTCCTAAAGAATTTGACATTTTCTTTAAGGTAGAAATCATATTAGGAGAAAGTGACGTCTGAACAACTCTAGAATTGTCATAAACTTTTACTGATTCTCCAAATGGATCGCTGATCAAACTCTTCATCCAACTCTTGTCATGAGGATCAGACAATGAAGAATTAGAAGAATCTAACATTTTAGAAAAATCCGGCATATGTTTTTGAACTCTTTTTCTAGACCTATTTTTCTTATATCGCTTAATGTAAGATCCTGGTTTTACTGGTAATCCGTCTTTTTCTGAAACGTTCGGTAATACGTCATCATCGATGTTGCTCGACATCAAAAGCTTAGCATCTGAAGATACATCGTCGGCCGCATCATCTCCGGCAAACAAATCCCCACCCCCAGCTGTTCCGCCTTCTTCTCCACCTTCCCCACCACCAGCAGCAGGAGTTTCTTCTCCACCGCCGAGATCAGGCAATTCGCCGCCGGCGGCTTCTCCGCCTTCGGCTCCTTCTTCTCCACCTTCAGCTTTTGCTCCTTCGATTCCTAAATCAGTTACCTTTTCTCTTAGGCGTTGATCATTGATTTCATCAATTTGATCATCATTGAGACCCCAGATTTCTCGTTGAACGAATCTTCTGCTGCCCATTCCTTCGGGAAGAGCCCCTCCAATTTCAAACTTAGACTTCCACAACTCAAGCTTTTGTTGTTGCGCAATTGTCGATGGATTAGACAATCGTAAAGTAAAGTTTTGAAGATCTTCGCCGTCATATCCATGTGAATACAAATGAATAATAGCAAGTTTATTCAACTCTGATATTAGAGTTTTTTGAATTACAGATATTGTTCTAGAAAAACGAATGTCTTCTTGTGCTAATGTTGCTTTAGAAGATAACATTTCATCGTAACCCAAATAAGCTCTAGGAACTTTCAACGCTGCAAAAAGTTTCTTTTGCATGTATTGAACGTCTTCTACGGTCGCAGCATTTTGCCCACCGGACAATGTGTCAATTTTTGTACCAGACTCTCCACCGCGGACTGCAATAAAGTAATCGTCTTCTACACTTAATGGAGAATAGCGCAAATCAACTCTTCCAGTGTTTCGATCTATGACTTGATTTGTTCTTAGGTTTTTTCGTTGTTCCTCAACATACATGGGAACATTTTCTGGAGGAATATTTGCAACATCGATATAAAACACGCGTCTTTCGGGAGCACGAACAATTCTATAGACTAACATCGCATCTTCAAGAAGAATTAATTGTCTCCAGATTCTTCTTGCAGGTTCAATTAGCGATGAACCATATGGAAGAAACATATCGTTTCCCAATAATCTAAAATGTGTAACTTCCCAGTTTTCTAGTGTTCTATTTCCTAGTGTTGACCAACGATAACGAACCGCAAATGGATCTTCACGATCATAATTTTCTTCACGTTCTATTTCATTAACTGGTATTGGAAAAGCATGAACCACACCCTCTGTTGGAGAAACATCGTTATATAAGAAAAAATCTCCGTATTTAACAAGGTTTCTCGCCCAAGAGCGTAGATTAAATTCAACATTTATGATATTATAAAATAAGTCTTCAAGAATTTCTCTTATTTTTTCATCGTCAGAATATATGTGAAGAACTCTTCCTTTGTCATCTTGTGCGACAGTTTCATCAGCATAGATGTCCATTGCTGCTGCAATTTCTGCAGTGTTATGTGATATAACTGAATCTGTTGCAAAGTTTTTATAACCGTCAACTGTCAGGTCATATAGGGGAATGATTTCCCCTGGCTCTATAGAAACGACCTTCATGTTTTCATAAGAACTTGAAAAATCAGTATAGTTTTTGTATCCAGCTTGCTTTATTCTCTTATCTAATATTGTTATTGTAGTAGAAACTTTTTCTGCTAGCTTGGCTCTTGACATGCCTTTACAGAATTTTGAGCATATCAAATCAAAAGTTACCCTGTGCTCATAACGAGGATTTTTTTCACCCTTGTTATCCCAAGCATGGTTTCTCCAATCTGGATTATAGGCCTTCGCAAAGGTCTCAAAGTTTTGATAACCATGTTTTCGCAATCTTCTTTTAATTACGTTAGGATCTGTGCCAAAAACTTCACACACTCTGTAAAGATTAAAATCGACACTTTCACTTATTTCAAGTATCCTACCAAAAGTTATGTCTTTTCTTTCAGCAGGATTGTTCTCAGTCATAAACCTTGAATGATTGACCTTAAACTGCTCAATCCACTCTGCATTTTTCTCTGACCATTTCGCTCCATTGATAATCTTTGAGTGAAGATTTCTATGTTCTAGGTCAGTCATAACCCGTAGATTCTCTAATCGATTATCATTTTTTTTGAAGTTAACGTGGTGCACCACTTCATTTTCTTCAAGTGAGGATCCCTTTAACATTTCACCGAGGATTCTGTGTTCTGCAACCCACCCGTTCATCTTGGATCTACTGTCCATTGAATAGATCCAGCGATATCCTTCACCCTCTTCTTTACACCCGTTGAACAAGTCCCTTCTGTAAAAGGGCATCATCGCGTCGCCTGATTTAAGGTTTTCAATCATGCAATACGTTCCGTCTCGTTTCATGAGACGATGATTTGAAGATCCAATGATTTTTTGACCGTTATCAAAAGTAACAACGTATGATTGATCAACCATCGTTTGCCTAGCCTGCTTTGCCAAAGCAGGAACGATTCTTCCTAAATTGTGATCATAAGAATAAACCACAAATTTATAGTCAGGGTTCTTAGAACATTCTTCTGAAAGTTCTTTAATCGTTCTATAACCGCCAGGAACAGCTATTAACGTATCTCCATGTAGACAGTATTCCATTTCTTGAAAATCTTGATATCTCATCAAGCGTTCAGAAAGATTATATGAGTTTGCTGTAATGACAGAATATGTCGGTGATGTTGAACGTTGAAATAATAAAGCGCCTGAAGACTTTACTTTATCAGCAACTGCAATTGCAGTATCAACTCTCTTTACTTTGCGCTTTACTACTGGACCGCTTTTAAATAAACGACTCAAACGCTGAAATAGATTTTTATCTTCTTTAGACACTTTTTGCCTTAGTTTTCAATATTATAAAACCTAAACCATTATTTGATTAAAAAAATCAAACTTTCTCAGGTTTCATCACAACTTTTTGAGGTTCAATAGAGCTTTTTTCATGCGAATTTGAAACGTAATTCATCGGATTTTGCATCATCGTTTCAAGCATGTCTCGTACGCGATTTAAATGTGGAGACAAAGCATCAATTGCAGCAGAAGGAGCTGCACTTTCAAATTCATTAACTTCTTCATATAAATCAGTAACACACTTGAATAAATCTCTAGCTTCTTGAGAGTTTAGCCCTTCGTAAATTAATCTTGCATCTTCATTTAATGAATTTTGAAGTTTTTTCTTGTTAAACGACATGTTCAATACCTCTAGTGCTTATATGTATACTGCTACTTATACAACCATGATAAATCATCTATCCCATGGTTCATTTTTGGATCTAAATGTTTTATTTGAGATGGTTCTCTAAGCTTATAGACATTTGATTGATTTATATTATGCTGCCCTTTTGCGTTTGCTCCTAATGCATAAGTTGGATTATTCGGTATCGCTCGAGCATCAATGCTAGCTACTCCTGTAGCTTTTAACATAGCCATCGCCATGGCATATCCAGCATCATTATTGCCAGTACCACCTTCAGTTAACCAAGTTCCTATTGCAAGACTTATGATTAGATCATCATGACTGTCTTTTGAAGCCATAGGTTTATTACCATTCCAAATAAAGGCCTGTAGTTGATCATAAAGCCTTTGAGAATAACTCTTTAAAGTCTTATTGCGGATTAATTCCTCTAATTTAGTAAGAATTTGTACACGCGATTTCTGGTTGGTTTGGAAGCCAGGTAATTCATCTTGTGTTACAGGAGAATACGTAAATGGATCTCCTCTGTGACCAGAATAATACAACCTTTGATATCCAGTGTCTCTTAGCTTTACATTAACGAAATATCCGAAAGTATTGTTTTCAGGACATATCAAGGCGTTGTTATACTTTTTTCCCCATTCGGACAACAAATCAGCAAATTTTTCAGGTGGAATTTTTCCCATGTATTCTGCGACAACTTCGCATGTTTTTTGATTAACTACATGAAATGCAGAATAATCTGATGCATCTCCTCGTGCAACATCCGCAGAAATTACATAGCTCTTTTCAACCTCTGGTTGCTCCCAAATCCAAACATTTCTATCAAATCCAGCCTTTTCGACTGGCGGTCGGATCATAGATCGAAGATCTTCTAAATCTTCAGATTGTAGGAATGTGTCTCCTGATGATATAAAGTCGCACAAATACTCTTGACTAACTTTTCTTTTTGGAAGGTTTCTAGTCTCTTTGATAAACCATTCTTCATCATGTTCTGGATGAACTGTCCATGGAAGCCTTATCGGATTAAATTCATTGGTTCCAGCTTCAGCCTCAACCCAAAGTCTGTAATACAGACCTCCGACACCATTTGGAGATGAAATTAAAATTGCATTACCACCAGTCGTCAACGTTGGATAAAGACCTGTCCATATCGTATCAAAATCTCTAATAAATGCACATTCGTCGACTATAAGCAATGATAGAGATTCTGAACGACCAGCATCCTCTGATGTTGGCACGGCTTTGACTATAGAACCATTGCTAAAAGATATTTGCTGTTTTGATGGTTCAAACTTCGGCATCAACAACCACTTTGGAAGTGATTGAAGCATAACATGTACCTTACGAATAAAGTTTTGTGCCGTTGCTAATTTTGTTGCAATTACAAGTACGTTTTTATCTTTATAAAAAATAGCTAACCAAGTTGCATATGCAGCAGAAATCGTTGATAATCCTAGCTGCCTAGACTTTAGAACAATATTGAAACGACTGTTTTGAAAGTCTTGAAGACAATCCTCTTGAAATGGATACAGATCAAAAGGTATCGTTCCTCTTAATGGATGTTGGATTTTAGCGTACTTTTTTATGAAATAAGCTGGATCTTTTCCGCAGCGTACTATTTCATTAATCTGTTGTTGCTTTGACAGCGGTTTATCTTGCATTTCATCCTATTTCAAACACAACATTTTTTCTATAGATTGCAGTTTTCTTTGGATTATGAACAGCCATTCCAATAATTTCTACAGAATCTCCTGTACTAACTTCTTTTAACTTAAGAGATTTACTTGTTAAATCTTTATAAGAATTTTTTACCGCGTCAAGAACGGATTTGATATTAGAATCAGAAGATTGTTGCTCTTGAATTTTTACTTGAAGCATTTGCCTCTCTGAAGCAAAATTAACTATAGTTTGATAGGAAACCTTAAGCATATCAGGTCCGATCAACGACATTTTTACTGAAAATGAATTGATGATGGGGGAAGATGATTTGCCCCATGTCGTGTCGATCGCTTGACCCAATGCATTGTAATCTAAATCTTGCATAATATATTCTCTAGCAATTAAATATTGAGAAAAATCAAATGTGTACATTTGATAGAATCTTTTTTCTACCTGAGATTTTTTTTAATACATCTTTTTGATCAGGTCTCCATCCATTTTTCCATGCTGTCAAATTTGGTCTTGCCCAATATGTTTCACAGCTTTCGCAACAATTAAATTGTCTATATGACTTTTCATCATCAAATGATCTCATCAAATGGTCACACACTGGACATGATATTGGAACTGAATCTTTCTCTTCGGCTGGTTTAATGATGTAAAACCCTTCTCTTTCGCTTATCAATCTATCATTTAGGTAAGGCTTCCATTCATTCATACACAAACAACCCTTGAATCTTTTTCGTTTTTTGTTATCTCTAAAACGTGATCTGCAATATCTTTTATACCATCAACATGAGTTATAACCAAAATTAATCTAAAATATTTCTTGAGGCTTGCTAAGAGACGATTGCATGATTCTACTCCAGCATCATCTAACGTTCCAAACCCTTCATCAATTACAAACATGTCTGATTTTGACATAGAAGAAATATTAATAAGAGCAACTCTCAGAGCAATAGAAGCAATCGTTTTCTCCATTCCGCTGCACAATTCAATGATTCTTCTAGAATCTCCGTAGTTAATATAAATTTCAGAAGCGTCAGAATCATCATCATTTTCTAATTCTACTGAAAAATCGACAATTCCGTGTAAGATTTTTGATATCTCTGCATTGATGACAGGAATTTGTGATCTTGTTATGATCAACGGAATTCCTTTTTTAGAAAAAGCAGAAGAAATAATTTCATATGTTTTCATGCTCTTTAGCAAATTATCTCTTGCAAGTTTTTCAGATTCAAGCTTTTCAAGCTCAGACATAAGACGACC
>Ga0172376_10001877_pt1 | contig 26410 bp, 16 predicted proteins | sample Lak35m_FD_121114 | JGI IMG/M metagenome (GOLD analysis project Ga0172376, IMG submission 121114) | Freshwater microbial communities from Kabuno Bay, South-Kivu, Congo - kab_092012_35m | ecosystem: Environmental > Aquatic > Freshwater > Lake | place: Democratic Republic of the Congo: South-Kivu...
AATAGTTTATAATAAAGGTATTACTTTTCATACCAATATTACAAGCGCATTAAATACTGATATAAGCGAAGATACAAATGAACGAGTCCGTATTGATTTAGCTGGAAATGTTGGTATAGGTACAACAAGCCCTTCAGCAAAATTACAAATTGGCACAAATTCCATTTCTGCGGTAACTGATAATAGCACCAATGTAAGAATTGGTCAATCTAATGCCGGTGGAACTATTTATGGATTGACTTTAGCTAATACAGCAGCAGCTACCGTAAGTAACGCATCCGCTTTATCATTCATTGTTGCCGGTAACTATTCAGCTACAGCAATAATTAGCACAATATTAAGAAATACAACTACAGCCGCTTCGGATATAACCTTTACCAATTATAATAATGCATTGTTTGAAAGAATGCGTATCCAATTTGATGGCAAAGTTGGTATAGGTACAACAAGTACAGTTCATTTGTTAACAGCGTATGAGGCTACCGCTCCACAATTTTCTTTAGCAAATGCAACACGAAATTTTGTATTAACAAATAATGCATCAGATAATTTATTAAGTTTTTATTACAACAGTGCAAATAGATTACAATTTAATTTAACTGATCAATGGTTTAATACAGGTAATGTAGGTATAGGTACAAGTAGTCCCGCAGAATTGCTTGATATAGCCGCTAGTCTTGATAACGTCGCAGTTGCTGGTCCAAAAATTAATTTTAAAAAAGGAGCTTCAACTAAAGCTATAATTGGTATTGGTGGAAATTATCTTGGTCAAGCCACAAATACAAATGATTTTATAATTAGAAATGATGATGGCAATATTTTATTTGGATTTTCTGGAGGTGAAAAAGTTAGAATTAAGTCAGATGGTAATGTTGGAATTGGTATAGTAGCCCCCACTGATAAAATTCAAATCTCTGGCGGAGGAATTTCTTTTACTAGTTCTACAGGACTAGCGGTTCCAATGCTTGGAATTGTGCTTCCAACAAATGTTGCTTATATTGGACCTTATACTACTACTACAAATGGTAATGCTCCAAGTGTAGTTGCGTTTAATCAAGGAGCTTCTGTACAGCAAACTTGGTTTTATTCAAGTGGCACGGTTGCAATGGTTCTTAACAGGCAAGGGCGTTTGCACATTGGAGATCTTAATAACGCTCCAAATTGTCTACTTTCTGTTGGACCAACAAGTTCAACTACTGCGGCTAGTGGAATATGTTTTGGAAATGATGCTCAAGCTAATTTATATAGATCTGCCGAAGACACAATTAAAACAGATGGTAATTTAGTTGTAGCAGGTACTACTAGTTTAAATGGTCATATATATGGTCAAAAGACAGTAACATTAAGTACTGCTTCTTGGACTACTGTATTAACAGTTAATATGACAATACATACTTCTTGTTATGTCAGAATAGGAGCGTTTGGCGATTGGAGTAATCATAGCGCAGTAGCATTTACATCTGAGCTATTTGTTCAAAATGGTGGTAATTTTGGATATGGAGAACCCGGAATGATCTTAACTGCTCATGACAATACAAGAGGACCCGCTGGAGATAAAATAGACATACAAATAGTAGACCCAGCAGCCGCTGGCACTCAAAACTTTTTAATTCAATTAAAATTAATTTCTGCAACTTCATCAACAAATTCGTCTTTAATTACATATCATGTAATGGGACAACAAGCATCAGTAACATAATTATATGGCTAATAAAACGATTCCCACAATTCAAACAAATGAAGAAAATGTAGGCATAGGCTCAACAAATCCCGGAGCTAAACTAGATGTCGTTGGAAATATTAATATAGACGGCTTATCTTTTCATAGAATAGCAAATGACTCTGCAATAACCGCTCCAAGCGATCATGGGTTAGTCGCTTATTATGGATTTGATGAAGGGTCATCATTATTAATATCAGACAAAACAGGAAGAAATAATACATCTGCTCTCGGCTTAACTTATACGACGACCGCTATAAGAGGTACGGCTTTAGATGGTTTTGGAGGTAATAATAATTATGTAATTGTGCCTGATAGTGCTGATTTTGATTTTGGAACTGGAGATTTCGCTGTTTCGCTATGGTGCAGACCCAATAGCAGTTTTACTAATTCTTCAAATACTCTAATAGAAATTGGTCTCTATACGGCAGGTATCCTGATTAGACCACACAGCAATACTCTACAAATATATGCTCAAGGTTCTTTTGTAACTGGACCCGCTATAGTTTGGGCAGCTAATGTTTGGTATCATATTGTTGTGACTAGAGTCAGTTCTGTTCTAAATGTATATTCTAATGGAACAAGAATAGCTTCTGTTGCAAACACTTCAAATATTCAAGTAGCTTCAGCAGGATACATTGGTAGATCTGCTCACACTGTTGGTCAATTCTTCTACGGCATAATAGATGAAGTTAAAATATATAAAGGCAAAGGCTTGGATTACGGCGAAGTAAGAGGTCAATATCTATCTAGAGGAGACTCAATGCTCGTTGCTCCTGTATTCTCTACTACCAATGGTAGAATAGGTATAGGGACTACAAATCCAATCGCTTCTTTAGAAGTCGATAATAGCTTAACTAATATACCAATATTAAGTTTAGGTGGCGGCGAGGCTGGAAATAATGTCAGTGATTTATATGTATTAAATTCATATAATAACAATACTGGAGTTGGTTATGCCGCAAAAGTAATTGGCGTTAATATTTCTGGTTCGTTGACTGACCAAAATGTTCCTGTACAAAGAACGACTTGGGGCGGTGTTACGTCAGCAACAGCCATAGCTTTAGGTACAGATGGTCCTAGAGCAAGTTTTCAAGACAATGCGTTTCAAATATGGACAACTAATGATGCTTCTGCTGGTACTTTATTAACTCAAAAATTTAGCTTAACATCAGCAGGAGATGTAGGCATAGGAACTGTCGCTCCTTCTCAAAAGCTAGATGTAAATGGGGCAATAATCGCAGGAATAAATAATTCTTATGGTGCTTATACAAGAACTCCGGGGGGAGTTTTAAAACCTTGGTTCGCCACATCTTCGGCTAATACTTTCTTTTATAATACTAATGTCTCTGGATCAATATTTTGGCAAAATGCCGCTGATACTGCGACATTAATGATTTTAACTGAGCAAGCAAGGTTGGGAATAAATACCAATGCTCCAAGCGGAAGACTTCATGTATTGGATACTGTTTTATATCCTCCATCTTTAACTTGGAATGCTCCTGCTGCTACTATTATTCGTAGCGAAAATGGTCAGATAGCATTTGGTTCAGATGATACTACTCCTTATGGTATATGGCAACAAGTAAGAACGTCTAGCAGCACCGCGAGACCATTATTGCTTAATCCTCTTGGAGGAAATGTTGGTATTGGACTAAGAAATCCATTATCTTTACTTGGCGTAGGGGCAGCAGGATCAACTACCGCAGCAAATGGTTTAACTTTTGGTGGAGACGCTCAAGCTAATCTTTATCGTATTGGTGAAGATCAAATTAAAACAGATGGCTCGCTTAATGTAGCAGGGCTTATATATAATGGTAATAGTGCTTACTATTCTTCAGTTAGTAAATCTACCTCTGCTAACTGGGGCCAATATTCTGTAATATTAGGAAATGCTAGTTATTCTGCACATTTAATTCATGTTTCAGTAAATGGCGGAAACGTCGTTTGGGCAGGAACATTTTTAGCCACTAGTCATCTTTCTTATAGGCCAAATGAAACATGGGGAACTGTAAAATTATTAGAATGCGCTACTTATAATTGTAGTAATGATGATGTAACTCTTCTAACATTATCTGATTCTAGTAAAAGTCAATTTGGAGTTCCAGCTTTAGTTTTAAAAACTAATGGCGCAGTGAATGGAGGTTATGGCACTGGTTACGCTAATAGTATTGTTGTAACAGTAAATGGTCCATCTCCTAATGGATTTGCTTTGTCATCAAGCTCATGGACCCAACCTTATACTTATTTAATTGCAACTTCCGCAAATACAAAACAAATATACACAAACGAAAGCGGAAACGTTGGCATAGGCATAGTGCCTGAAACAAATCAAGCGAATTATAAATTCTTACAAGTTAATGGTACTAACTCAGCAGTAATTGAAACGATGGTCGGCGGAACAAGAATTGGTGGGTTTGATTCGACTGCATCCGCATTATATGTTGGAACAATTGGCTCATTTCCACTCATATTCAGAACAGCAGTAGATGAAAAAATGCGTATTGCTGCTGGTGGCAATGTAGGTATAGGCTCAACAAATCCCGGAGCGAAATTGGATGTTGTCGGAACAGCTAGGCTTAGTTCTAATTTACTCTCTCATAAAGTTGCTTCTTATACTACATCTTATCCCGGAATTAGTTCATTTGGTGCTGATGCAACGGATAATAATATTACTTATTATGACACAGGTAAAACTGTTTTAAATGTATATTTCAGAGGTGTAGTTTGGACTGGCAAGCATTATATTTTTACTGATTATATAAATAATAGAGCTTATTTTTATGATAATAATTTTAATCAAATAACTAATGCTTATGGTTATTACAATGTTACGTTACCTTTACCATCTGGATATGGTTCTCCACATGGTGCTGCTTGGGATGGTAGGTATTTATGGGTAGTAGTCTATACTGGCAGTGCGACAAAAATTGTTGGTTACGATTTAGATACGAATCCTGCTACAATTATAGCTGAATCTGCTGCAATTGGTGCAATTGGCGCTACTTATGATATTGAATATGCTGATGGTCATTTATATTTAGTAGCAAATGGCACATTATTTATTTATAAGTGGAATGGTTCATCTATAGATGCGGTTTCTAATTATCCCGGTGCTGCTGGCGCGATTAATGCACAAGCATTAACGTATGATGGCTCTTATTTATGGGCTACTCAAAATGGCGCACCAATTTATAAAATAGGATTAGACGGGACTCCGATTGCTACTATTTCATCTGGATTCCCTCCAGATACTACAGGATGGGCTTGGAATGGTAGTAATATTGTTAGTTTTGATTGGGATAGTAGAAATATTTTTATAATCAATACTACTCGTCTAAGAATTGATACTCAAAACTTGGCATTAATGGGCGGAAGAGTGGGAATTGGAATTACAAATCCCGGTGCAACTTTATTATCAGTTGGTGGCGCGGGTTCTGCACTCCCTGCAAGTGGTATTACATTTGGCGCAGAAGCAGCTTGCAATATTTATAGATCATCAACAAATCAAATTAAAACAGATGGAAGTTTTGTTGTAACAAATACTCTACTTGTAGGAGGTGGAGAAAATGGAGTAAGAATTCTAAAAAATGGATCTGATTCGATATCTTCTACATTATATTTAGCAAATGCAGCAAATACTAGGGCTTATAATTTTCAACAAAATCCCGCAGGTACAAATTTAAATCTTTGGACTTATAATTCATCAAATGTTTGGCAAAATTCAGTTACTTTTAATTATAATGGATCAGTTGGAATAGGCACAACATTGCCTAGCGGTAAACTTCATGTTGTTTCCTCAGTTTCAAATGATACTGTTATTAGAGCGGATGGAACTAATGGTACATTGTTCAGTGTTGTGGATGATTTGAGCGACTCTTTAATGTCCGTAAATAACTCTGCTGGTTTGCCAGTGCTTGAAGTATTCGCAGACGATAGAGTAGTGATGGGGCAATATGGTAGCGGCGATTTAGTGGTTGCTAATAATAAAGTTGGAATAGGAACAACTAACCCAGTAAATAAACTCTCTGTTATTGGTGGCGCGAGCATTGGTTCTACATCTTATAATGTCGCTGCCCCTGCAAATGGATTAATCGTACAGGGAAATGTAGGTATAGGATTAACCAATCCAACACAAAAATTACATGTTAAATCTTCCGTTGGTCAAGATGGTGTGATGATTGATGCACTTCAATATTCAGAAGTAGCATATAAAATAAACGGTAGTGCAATTAAAGCTTATGCAGCACTTTCAAGTATTGCTGGAGGATATGTAGTAGGCTCAAGCGCAAATGCTTTTATTATTAGAAATGATAGTGATATATTCATGACTGCTGATGCAGGTGTTACATCAAATATAACTATTAAAAATGGTGGAAACGTAGGCGTTGGATTAACAAATCCTACAAGTAGGCTACATGTTGTAGAACCTACGCAAACAGGAATGAAGCTTCAGTTCGGTACAGCCTCTGCAAGCAGCATAATGAATGCTGGTCAAGTTAATAATCATATTGCTTTATTCGCTCCTTATAATTCAAATCCTGCTTCGGTTTCTAACAATGGAGCAAAATGGGGTATTATAATGCATGGCTCTCTTGATAATATTAATGCTAATATTGCTGGAAAGGCTGCTGCTCTTTATGCTGTTTCAGAAGAAGATTCTGTTGGCGGCTTAGGTTACAATAGAAAAGTTGGTCTTGCAATTCATACTTCAGCATTTGATGCTTCAAATACAGAGAGAGTTAGAATTAATAATGTAGGAAATGTTGGCATTGGAACGACAACTCCTTCTTATAGATTAGATATTACTGGAGGTGATATTAATTTTGCAAGTAATTCAATTTTAAGATTTGGTACTGTTTCAGTATTAAATTTAAGCTCTAATGCAAATGATATATATGCTAACCTAAGAGTTATTAGAAACAGCTCTGCAACGCTTGCAGATGGTATGTATATTGGTTATGATGGCGTTGGCACCACCGCTGCTCACTTAAGATTTTATGCTAATGGGACGAACGAAAGAATGCGTATCCAAGCTAATGACGGATTTGTTGGCATTGGAACAGCTACCGCTGTCGGAAGGCTTGATGTTTATGATGATACAAACGCAGGGCATGTTTCATTTGTTAGAAATCTTAACTCAGGATCAAGTGCTTATACTGCAATAATTTTAAGAAGAAATGGTGGAAATAACGGTTTAGTCATGTTCACTAACTCTTCTGCGAGAACTACTGATGGTGGCGCAAGCAACTCTACCATCAGAACAGATAATGGTAAACTATTATTAGGAGCACATGGAACAACTTATCATGCATTAGAAACTGACGGTAATGTTGGTATTGGCTTAACTAATCCAGTCGCTGCAAGGCTTCATATTAAAGGAAATGGTAGCAATCCAGTTCTCAGAGTAGAATCTGCTCTCTTGGCAGGTGCAGCAGGAGGTACTGCTGGCAAAACATTTGTTGGCTGGATGCCAATTCAAACTGGCGCATTAAGCCCCGCAGACACAGTTTACATACCACTATACAAATAAAATATTATGGAAGAAATTGAATACAAAATATACAAATATGAGTTATGTCCAGTTGGTGATCCAGATAGGATCGTAATTGGATTCTTAATCACAGACATGACAAACAACAGGTCTTTAAACGTAGAAGAAGTGGTTACTCTACTGGAATCTGCGGGGAAAGACCAAGAGGAAGTATGTCAATTAGCATACGAAAAAACAAAAGACCGAATTGAAGTCTTGAAACAAAAATTACTAGCCAAAAGAGATTCAGTAGTTGGCAAGATATTCTTACCTTCTGTGTAAGTATAATTATAATTATTTATGGCAGTTCAACACGCAAATAGAGGAATAGTTAAAAAAGATTTACAGTTATATTATAATCGTGAATGGGCTAAAAGCTTTAGAGGAGAGGCTACTTCAAACCTAGCTAACAATATTTCTATTGGTCCTCAAGGGGGCAGTCTTACTGTTGCTACTTCATATCCATCATTTTCAGAAGACTTAAGTAAAGGTAATTATTTCAAAAATGCTCCCCAAGGAGGAGTTCTTTATCATTTGGTTACAAATCCTGCTCTTTCAAATAATGGTGCTTTGTATAATAACAATGGAGGATTAACAGGAGGAACTAGTATTCCTATATCGGGAACTTATCTCATTTTTTCTTTCTATGTCTATTTAACTCAAATATATACAGGTTATACTGGTGGATTAGGAGGATATATAAATGTAAACACTAATGGAGGTGGGAATGGCTCGCTTGGAAGCGTATTAACAAGTTATGGATGGTCATTTTATGTCAATGGGGTATTAGAGAATAGTTGGTCTTCTAATACTGCCTATCTAAATAAATGGATAAGAGTAGTTGCGGTTGTAAATAATGGAGCAATCAGTGCAAGTGCAAAATATTTTACAAATTGGTATATATATGCTGACAGATTGACAGGCGGGTCAATGTATATTGCTAAATTTCAAATAGAACAAAAATCATATGTAACAAATCCAGTATCTTATGATGTTTTAACTAACTTATCTAATAGAGGAGAAACTACTACTAATTTAATAGTAAATCCAGATTTTACGTCTACATCAAATTGGAATGCAAACGGAACTGTTACTCTTTCTGTTTCGACCACAGGTGCAAAAACATATTTAAATGTTGTATCAGGTCAAAATGGAAGCACTCCGGGCATTTTATCTGATGCTATTGCAGTGACTGCGGGAAATGTATATACTTTAAGTGCATATGCTTATAGAAGTGGAACTGAAGCTTATTTATATGTTTATAATGTAAATAATGGCACAGATATAATTTGGACATCTCAAAATGCTGCTGCTTTGGGGACAACAGAAGGATGGTGTGTAAATAAGTTTACTGTTCCTGCCGGTTGCACAAGTATTAAAGTTGGAATATTATTCGGTAATCCATCAGTGGGAAATACTTTTTCTGTAGAAAAAATGCAATTAGAACAAAGAGAATATCAAAGTGCATTTGTAAATGGCTCTAGAACTGCAAACACTGTTGCTGGTGGTGGTGGATTGTTAGATATAAGTGGAAATAATTTAAATTCGGATTTAACAAATGCAACTTTCAATTCTACAGGATTTGTATTTAGTGGATCTCAATATATCACTGTTCCATATTCATCTAATTTAGATAGAAATGATTTTACGATAGTGGGATATTGCAGAACATCAACTAATGATAATTCTCACGATACAATTGTTTCCAGAAATTCAGATGTATATGGAGCTACTAATGGATGGAATATTAGCAGATTAAGAAACGGTTTAAATTTGGCGAATTGCTTTAGATTTATGATTTATGGTGATTCTAGTACTGCGGTAGAACCACAAGGCCCGGCCATAGCTGATAATGTTTGGAGATATTTTGCAGTTGTAGTTGATAAGAGCGGATCTAATACTGTTACAATATATATAAATGGTGTTGCTTATTCTATTCCTGCTACATTGCCAGTGGGCAATTATTATCCTACATCAGGAAGCCCTCCGTTATATATAGGTTGTAATAAAACTAATGCAGATTTATGGAATGGTGATATTGCTCAAATATTATATTATGGAAAAGCATTAACTGCCGCAGAAGTATTACAAAATTTCAATGCAACTCGTAAAACTTATGGAATATAAAATATGAGCACAGTAAATAATGGGCCGCAAATTGTTAGAAATGGATTGGTGTTAGATTTAGATGCTTCTTCAGTAACTTCTTATTCAGCTATAGCGGTATATAAGGTAGAGTGTTACTCTACATATGGCGGAGGGTTAAGAAGTGCAAATTACACTGTTCAATATAGTGATGATAATTCTACTTGGACAACTGCATTTACAGGAGTAATGAGTAATAATTCTAGTTGCGGAATAATAACTGGTACAAATAGAAATGATAGTAATTATAGTAAACATAGATATTGGAGATATGTGGAAGGAGCGGCAATAGCAAGTCATCATCCGAGAGTCGCAAGAATAGATTTCATAACTAAAAGTGGAGCTAGATATAATTTAGTAACTTATACAACTGATAATTGTGCGGACTCGGGAACTTATATAGTAGGTACAGTGAACAAGGATTTTGGAACTACAATTTGGAGAGATATAAGCGGTAACGGATATAATGGAAGTTTAAATACTGGGCCACTTTTTAGTTCCGCTAATAGAGGAAGTATTGTATTCGATGGCACGACTGTCGGGCAAGAAGTAAACATTGGAATCAAAACAATTAATTTTGCATCTGGAGGCACTTTTGAAATATGGACAAAAATTGATAATGTAAATAGAAACCAAGGATTTTTCTCCATGAGTCCCGGTACATCTTATATAAATTTCTATAGCCCCGGCGCTACCAATCAAAAAATGAGATGGGAAGTTATAGGTAATGTTGGTGTCTCATATAACCCTATAAATTCTCTAACTAGTTTGCAAAATAATGTTTGGTATCATATAGTTGGAAATTTTGATCCTTCTGGAGGTAGCACAAGGATTTATATAAATGGTTCTCTTGATAATTCTCAGTCATCATATACTAATGTACCGTCTTCAGTAACAAGTCAAATAATAATAGGTGAATACGCAGGAATATTAGATGGAAATATCGCAGTCGCAAAAATTTATAATAGAGTTTTAACTCAAGCAGAAATAATGCAAAATTACCAAGCAACAAAAACAAGATTTGGATTATAATTATAAAGGAATAAAATGCTACAATACAGCCCCAAAATAGTAACTGATGGTTTAGTGATGTGTTTAGATCCATCACAAAATAAATCATATCCAACAGATTTACCAGTGAAAAATGGTTTGGTTATGTGGATGGATGCGGCAGATGATACCACATTCAGTTATAGTTCTGGAACGACTGTAAGTCAATGGAGAGATAAAAGTGGTTTTAACTATCATATGGTTCCTAAATCTTCAGGACCAACTAGAAGCGTTTCTCTAAATTCCAGAAAAGCATTAGCTTTTACGACATCACAAACTATTGGAAATAATACAATAAATTTAGCTTCTTCTGCTAATACAGTATTTGTTGTTAGTAGATTGACAGGCGCGACTAATGGAAGAGTATTAACTTGTAATTTAGATTCTGGAGGTAATAATTGGCTTTTGGGTCATCACGGAGGAACGTCAAATGCTTATTACGCTGAAGGATGGGTTTATGATAGTGGTGGTGCTAGTACATCTTTTCAAATATATATGGGAGATTGGAGCGGATCTTCTACTGATTTAGCAAATTTTTATATAAATGGAACCGCTTATGCAACAAATAGCACAGCAGCAAGTCAAGGACCAAATAAATTGGGTATTAATTATTATTCTATTCAGACAAGCGCATGTGAAGCCGCAGAAATTATAGTTTTTAACAGAATATTAACCGCAGTCGAAAGAAGATTGATAAATACATATTTGGGTCAAAAGTGGGGTATCTTAAATACAGATAGAAGTATTATTGATTTGAGCGGCAATAATAATAATGGTTTATTAGGAAATGGAACAACGGCGGATATGCCATTATTTGATGTTTATAATAAAGGTGCGCTTAAATTTGATGGATCTTCTGATTATTTAACAGTGGCAGATAATGTTATATTAAATCCTGCGACTGTTACTGTTTCAATGTGGCTTAAAAGAAATGCTTATCAGTCAAGTATATGTAATTTTTTAAGAAGAAACGATAGAGATGCATATGCGTTGATGGCTATATACAATACAGATACAGTTTGGTTTAGAATAAGAAATAGTTTAGCCGCAGTTGTAGACGCACAAACATCCATGCCATTAAATACTTGGACTAATTTAGTAGGCACTTTTGATGGTTCTAATGTTAGAATCTATAAAGATGGCGTGTTTGCAAATATAGCGTCAAATACATCTCCAATATCATATGCAGGTTCTACAATTAGAGATTTAATAATTGCCAGAGATGATATTGTTTCTGGAAGGTATGCGCCAATTAATGTGGGGTCTACTTTAATATATAATAGAGTTTTAACAGCGGCTGAAATTCTAGCTAATTACGAAGCTCAAAAGTCAAAATTTGCAAATACAATAGTTCAACAAGGATTAGTATTAAATCTTGATGCTGGAAATCCATATAGTTATGCTGGAGCAGGAACTACTTGGTATGATACAAGTGGCAATAGTTATAATAGCACATTAACAAATGGTCCAACTTATAGTACTACTAATGGTGGAATTATAAATCTCGATGGAAGTGATGATTACGCCATTTCTACAGTAACGAGTATTCCTGCATCATCAACTGTAGGAATATGGATAAAATCATCAAATTATGATGTTAAAATTCCATTGTCAATTAATGGTGATTCTTATGGTTCTGGTCCTAATATTTTCTTTTATAATTCGAAAATAACTTGGAATATTGGTGATAGCGCCGATAATCCGTTCACAAATAGTTCTTATCCAGATAGTAATTGGCACTATATTGTGGTCACAAATGATGCTTCTACTAATGCTAAATTGTATATAGACGGAGTTTTAATTGGCACCGCATCATATAGAACAACTGCATCAACAACATCAAACAACTTTTGGATTGGAAGATTTCACGGAGATAATAATTATACAATTAATGCTAGTATAGGTCAAGTTCAATTATATAGTAGAGTATTATCCGCTTCGGAAATTCTTCAAAATTACAATGCCACAAAAGGACGATTCGGTTTATAAAGTGTAAAAAATATTAGAATAACTTAAATTTCGATTAAAATAAGAAAATGAATACAATCTTTATCCCCGTTTACCCTAAGCCATCTGGCGCGAATATTACAGAACTATGTGTAGATTTTAATGCTTTCGATCCTCATGACGGCGTTAAGTTTTCAGTAGTAATGAAAAATCCAGCAGGTTTAGTTATAGACAAAACTTATACTAATCTAGCTGGAGATAACTGGCAAAATTGGCCCCCTGAGCAAACTGCTGGCGATGATTATAATTATGTTAAGAAAGTAGTATTGGATAATTTGGGGTATACTGAAGCTATTAAACCATTTATAATCACTCAACCAGTGAATCTAAAAGTGTTGAATGGTGAAGCTGCCGAATTCTCTTTTGTTGCTAGTGGCGATTCTCCATTGTCTTATCAATGGTTTAAAAATGGAATAGACATTACAGGCGCAAATTCTGCAACTTATTCTATCCCTTCAGTTGGAACTGGTGACTTAGGCTCTTATTATGCATCAATTAATAATCCAGTAGGATCAACTGTGACCACTAATGTTTCGTTAAGTCTATTTCAAGCACCAGTAATTGTTTCTCAACCTCAAAGCCTTAACTTGAATGTTAGCGGATTTGGTAATTTAAATGTAGGAGTTATGGGTGACGCTCCTCTTTCTTACCAATGGAATAAAGATGGACAAATTATTCAAGCGGCGACTGGAGAGATGTATCAAATAACTAATGCTCAAATTTCTGATTCTGGAAACTATTTTGTAACTGTCAGCAATGTAGCGGGATCTGTTCAAAGCGATATTGCTGTCATAACTGTTAACGAGCCTACTCCTCCACCCCCTCCTCCACCAGTCCCAACTGGCGATAATCCTTAATTATTATTCTTTAAGCCCCGAAAGGGGCTTTTTTGTGTAATAATGTGTATGAATTTAACAGGTACACAAGGTAACTCTTTTTATAAGAGGCTTACTGCTCGTGATGCTGATAATAATATTATTAATTTATCGGGCTATACGGCTTCAGGATATGTAAGATACTCTTATGGTTCTGCGTACACAAATGAAGATGTGTATGTGCCGGGATCTGGAGTTTTACTTAATTTAAATCCTATTATTGTATCAGGCGATGCTGGTGAAGCTTTCGTTAGCGGCTATTTAGATATTAATATCAATAGAAATCTAATGGCAGCTTTGCCTTGTAGTTATCTTCTTTATGATGTTCAAGTTTTTTCAGGAGAAAATTACGCTCGCACAATCGAAGGTGGATATTTCATCATTAACCCAGAGGTAACATACTAATATATGAAAATTGTAGACATGGCTCAAGAAATTTATTTTGAATTAGGCCAACCAACCGATCTTTCTATTCCTGCCATAGCTTATTGGCTAAGGAATAATATCGGTATTTTAAATAACAAACTAAATAAAGACATTGTTGTCGATGATATCACTTTAGAGTTTAATCCTAATCTTGGAGAAGCAGAAAAAGCTATTTACAAGAAAATCTATGAATGTTATTTTTATGATTTAAAAGTAAAACAGACATTAAACGCTATAAATAGTGATACCTTACTTGAAGTAACAGATGGCGGCGGCACTGTTCGTAAAATTAATAGAAATGAAACAAGTAAAATATACTTAGACGCTAAGAAGACAGCTTACAATGAATTAACTATGATGATTAGTGACTATAACATCAATGACGTTGGTCCTCTTCAAGTTGCTGGAGATGATACTGTCGCTGGTTCTTTTATTACTGACAAGTATTATTCAATTCGCCCATTTAATAGAGTTTAATTATGGCTTCTTTATTAACAGACGCACAAAGAGCAAGTTTTGGTTCTAGTTATAATGATCTTTTTGATACATTAGCTAGAGATGTTGTCGTCTTCAAAGAGCCAATTAAGAACATAGTTTCTGTAAATGATACGCCAATTTTTGGTTACCCATCAGATCAGTTACCAGAGAGTGTAACATATACTCCTGTCTCTGGGGTTTATAAAGCAAGGATATTTTATGGTAGCCCTGATGAAGATATTGTTTCCTTAAATTCAGAAATCAAAAATCCAAATACTACCGCTAGAATAAGAGTAAGAGATGCCGCCAAAGACTATATAGAAAACGGCAAAACAGAAAGAATCACTTTTGATAATAAATCTTGGAATGTCCAATATGGTTTTGTAGTCAAAAGATACGTTGATGAAAACTTTTATGAATACATGATGAAGGAGATAACTTAATGGCTACAATAAATAAGACAATTTTAAATAGAGAAGTAAAGAAGCTTATTTTCTCTAAAGATATACAAAATTTGGCTTATCAAAGAGCAGAGAAAGAATTCCAAAAGATTAAAAAACAAACTCTAAACGAATTCGATGAACACCCTGTCACTATAGAGTTAAATGCAGGAAGTAATGGCAAAAATATTACAAACACTTTACCCGGAGCTAGAGATGATGCTAATTTGTTTTCATTTATTGGATTTAATCAAGGAGACAAACCTACTGAAGAGGTAAAGCAAATCTTAGAAGATGAGATTATTTTAGAGAGGAAACCTCAAAGCAGAAATACTCCTACAGGCGTACAATTTGATTTCGATGTAAAGATCCCTACTTTAAAGTCAATAGAACAAAAAACGCCTTTGCCTTGGGAAACAGGAAGGAGTTGGGTTAGAGGTATTGAGAGAGGCATCTCTGGTCTTGGTTACTATTTGTCAGGCAAGTTTAAACAAAGTAGATCTGGTGGAGGTATTCAATCAGATAACAAAGTTAGATCTGGGGCATTTTCTACTGTAAAATATCTGAGTGAAATATTAAACAACCTAAAGGAGAAACTTAAATAATGAAACCACAGTTTGATAATCAAATATCTTCTTCATTTTTAATGTGGTTTGACCACACGTTGCTTTCTAAAGGCGAGGCTTATTATAACGTAACTACTTCTTTTCCAGCTAATTCTTCTTATGTTAATGGCTTTTATGCTTACAATGGCCCTTATAAGGGTTTAGTTTATGATACATCTATATCAGGGGCTACAATAATGACTGGAGTTACTATTAATAATGCTACTTATAACTTAGGTCAAAGCCCAGTTAGTGGAATCAACTATTCAGAAGGCCAAATCTATTTAACTTCTGGAAATTTAAATATCACAGGCACTTATTCTGTTAAAGAATTTAATGTATTAATGACTTCTCAGCCTGAAGAAGTTTTATTATTTGAAACTCAATACGTTAGAAGAAACAAGACTCCTGCTGGTTCATTAAAAAATTCTCTCAAAGAAAATACAATAACATACCCTGTTATCTTCATTAAAAACAATGGTAGCACCAATGACCCTTGGGCTTTTGGAGGTACAGATGAAACGAGGGTGGACTTTAGAGCAATCGTTATTGCCGATTCTCAATATAACTTAGATGCAGTTTGTTCGTTATTCAGAGATAGAAATTATGACAATGTGCCTCTAATAGATCCTGCATATAATCCATTCAATGTTCTTGGAAGTTTTAAAAGCGGAGTGCTTTTTAATTATGATAATATAACTTCTGGAAAAGACTATTGTATGATAGATAGCGTTTCCGTATCAAAGATTGCAGGTGTAAGAGATAAAGAGAATAACATTAATCCCGGTTCTTATTATGCTTTAATTGACTTTGAATTGATTAAGTTTAGACAACCAAGAAAAACATAAATATATGCCAAGAAATAGAGTAATTTATCAAAACGAAGCCTTATATGTAGGTCCAAGTCCTGCTATTTCAGGACACTATAAGTTTATCACCGGAAGTAACGCAAATGTACCATCTCAGAAGTTGTCTCAGTTAGATCCACTAACTACCAGAACAGTAGTTTCAGGAGGAGCTGCTACAACCACAAGTCTTGCCATTATGCAAAGTGGTCTTGCTCCAAATTTAGCCAATTTAGATCGTGTCCAAAACATTAATTATAATTTTAATATAGCTAGACAAGATGTAAATCAATTTGGAAATCTGGCCGCAATTGATAGAATTATTATTAATCAACCAACAATAAATATTGATTTTAATTACTTACAAAATGGATTAAAGAATGAAAAAGAATTAGGTTTTGAAACTACAGCTTTAAAAAGAAGCGCAACAGTAAATTTAACAGTTTCTGCTTCTGGAGATGATGAATTTGGAATAACTTCTGCTTCTGTAGCTGATGGTGGTCAAGGCTATTTAAGACCTTTTACTTTAACTTTAAATCAAGCAGGTTTAGATATTCCTCCTGTTCTTTCTTTTGGAGTAGCTACTGGAGGTGTTTATGCAGGTCAGGCTACAGGGGTTTCTATTACAAATGGAGGTTCGGGTGCTATTTATATAAATTCGTCTCAAGTTATCACGCCAAGCTCTTACACAAATGTTCCTGTTAATGTTGGAATTGGAGGAACTTCTAATATTTCAGCGTTCTCTCCTACTCTTGCAAATAACTATCCAGAAGGAACTTCTTCAGTTTTAGAAGTCACTTGCTTAAGTGGAATATTAACAAAAGCTAGCGACGAAAGAAATTTATTTGTAAGAACAGTCCCTCAAGGTAATGACGTTAGTGCGGCAACAACAGGAACTCTAGATCAGGCTGTTATAGCTTTTGGAAATAGTGTTATAACTAACTATACAGTAAACGTAGCAGTCGGAGATTTTTCAAATGTTACCATTAATAACGAAGCAAGAAACTTCGCTATTGTAACAGGTTCAAATGATTTTAAATCAACAACTATTGGTAGAAGATATCCTTTACCTTCAATAGCAGAAGACGGCACGAAAATAAATGGAACATATTCTTTGCCTAACTTTAATGACAGAAGTGATTTATCTCAAAATATTTCAGCATTTAAACCCGGAAATGTTGTTTTAGATTTAACTCCATTTTATACTTCTGGAGGTCTAGGTATAGATACTAGAATTTCCTCATTAAATGCTCAAAGCTTCAGTTTAAATATCGCAATGGCTAGAGAATCTTTAAATAAACTTGGAAATACATTTAATTTTGCTAAAGAGATTACTTTCCCAGTAAATTATTCTTTTTCAGTAGACGTTTTAGTTTCTGAATTGTCAACAGGTAATTTAGTAGATATCGTTTCAAATAAAGATATAAAATTTGATGCTGCTGTATCATTTATTAAACCCGGAACCGAGATTTCTAGTTTTGGAAGAATAACAGGAGTAAAATATCTTATTAAGTCTGCTCAATTAGAGTCTTTAGAATTTAGTTCTTCAATTGGAGCTAATAAAACAGCCACCTTAACCTTTGGTGGACAGATGAGTTCTCCTCAAGATTCTACGAAGGGAGTATTCATGCAAGGTGACTATTGGATGCAAAGAGAAGAAATACTATAAAAATTTCTCAATTTATAAAACTAAATGTAATAATAAAAAGAAATTTAAAGGATTAAAAATATGCCAAGAAATCGCGTAATATATCAATCAGAAGCGTTATTTAATACAAATGATCTTGTTGACGTAACAGCTTCTACACCACAGACTGGCGCATTATTTGTCAACCAGTTTTCCCGTGTTCAGTCTTGTAATTATAATTTTAATATTGCAAGAAGAGATGTAAACCAATTCGGTAATCTAGCTGCAATTGATCGTATTATTCTAGAGCAACCAACTGTTGGTCTAGATTTTACTTATCTACTTACTGATATGGCAAATGAGAAAAACTTAGGTTTCTCAATTAATACTACTGGAACTGGAATTGTTGACATTAATTCTGCTGCTGCTACTAATTCTTGCTTATCAGGAATTCTTACTAGTGGATTTATTAACACTAAGAATTATTTCATTAGAACAGTTAGCGAAGGTAATGATGCTTCTGCTTTCTCTGCTGATAGTGCCGCTAATACTACTCCCGGAAGCACAATCGGATTAGGAAATGGATTCTTAACCAATTACAGTATAAATGCTGCTGTTGGAGACTTCCCAACTGTTTCTATTAGTTTAGAATGCTTAAACATGAATTTCAGCAATGGAAATTCAGGTGTTGCTCCGGGCGTAACTTCTGCTGGAAATATTGCTGGAGGATTATTCGCTCTTCCTCAAACTGCTACCAATCCAAATAGCGAAAACAATTTAGGAAAAATATCTGCCCTAAGACACGGAGACATTACTTTCTCTCTCGCCAAGACTGAAGGGCAAGCTTATGCCGGTACAGACCTCACTACTTCTGCTGCAATTCAAAACTTCTCAATCTCAATGGGTCTAACCAGAACTGCATTACAAAAGATCGGAAGTAAATATGCTTATTCTAGAGAAATCGACTTCCCAGTTACTGTAACTTTATCAGTTACTGCTCTAGTCCAAGATCTTACTACTGGTAACTTAGTTGATATAGTCAACACAGATGGTCTATACGATGCTGTAATTAAGCTCGCTGCCCCCGCTGTTGCTAATACAAGCCAGCTTGCTAATGAAGGTGTTGGTTACGTTATCAAGAGACTTAATCTTGAATCTCAAGATTTCTCTTCTTCAATCGGAGCTAATAAGGAAGTTACTCTAACTTTCTCTACTCAAGTCGGTTCAGCACAACAGACCGATAGAGGATTGTTCATGTTAGAAACTCTCCCACTTCACTAATAAAATTTAAACCAACACAAAGCCCCAGTGAAAAACTGGGGCTTTTTTCTTTTTCTGCGTGTAAATATAAATAAGGATAAAGGTTCTTCAAAGGTTTTATGGCTATGGATATAAAAATGAAAGAGTTCGTTCTCTTTCAAAATCGGCGCAAAGTTATTAATCTATATAAAAACTTTTTAATATTACTTGAAGATTTAAAAGAAGATGGATATAATATTTCTGATGATAAATACCAGCGTCTACGAAAAAAAGTGTTAGACGCAGGTAACGATGCTATTAGACAATTTGAAGAAGAGTTAAACAATATAGATTTATAAATGAAAACGATATACGAATTTGCTATTAATAAAGATTCAATAGTAAAAGAAACAGAAGAATCTGTAGACGCTTCTGGTCAAAAAATTACAATCACAAAAGATGTAAACAAGCCAGTTCCTCAAAACTATTTTATTAAAAAGCCAACGCGAGCTTTATTTGATGAGGCAGAATTATTTTATGGAGTAAAGCTTTCTGAAGGTGTAAAAGCTGGGCTTCTTACTCGTACTCTACTTAATAAGCGTTATGTAGATGACGGTGGCATTTTAGCAGACAAGGCTAAGAATGCAGAAGCTGATGCCTATAAAGATCTTTATAATGCTCAAAATGAAATTCAAAGATTAGATGCTTTAGAAGAGAAAGATCGCCCAGAATATTTTGAGACTAAAAGGCAAGAACTACAAGATAAAATTTCAACCATCAAAAACTCTTTGACTGAATTGGAGGTGCAAAAAGAATCCTTGTTTGATAATACCGCAGAGACAAGGGCTCGCAATAAGGTCATAACTTGGTGGATATTATTTTTGTCATACTATGAGAAAAACGGGGAGAAACTACCATTCTTTGGTGAAGGAGATTATGAAGCCCGAATGAACAGGTATGACGAAATTTTCGAATCAGAAGACCCTCACCTAATTAAAGTAGCTAATGCTTTTATCTATTTTATTAGCTTCTGGTATGTAGGAAGAGCAGTATCAAAGGAGGACTTTGAATTACTAAGAATAGAACAGCAAATTTTTTAATCCCTTGGCTTAAATTAATCCTAGCCCCTGCGCGAGCGGGGGCTTTTTAGTATATGGATCTAGAAGCCTTTAATAAAAACCTAAAATCTCTCTACTGGGAAATAGTAACTGGATCTTCTGCTTTTATAGCCAATAACCGTACTTATTATGTGAAACACATGTCTCCAAAAGATGCTGGAATCATTGAAGTACGCGAAAATTATTATTACAATAAAGCTAAATCTCAAGGTATTCCCACAAACGAAGAAAAAATAAAAGAACTAATAAAAGATGGCCTATACAACGCAAAAGACGATAAGAAAATAGAACAAAATAAGCTAACTCTTGCTAATCTAGCAAAAACTCGTCGCAAATTATACTTAACTAGAGACCTTGATAATATAGATAAGCAGATGAAAGAGATTATCGAAGAAGTAAGAGCCCTTGAAGAAAGAAAGAGTAATCTATTAGAAAATACTTGCGAAATCTATGCTGGCAAAAGAATGAACGAGTTCTATATTTATTACTCTGTTTGCAAAGACGAAGAATGCAAGGTCAATGCTTTTACACTTGAAGAATTTGAAGAAATGGATCAAACTGAATTATTTATTCTTGTCAACGCTTATTCAAAAAGTGCCCAAAAATTTACAAATCACAACATAAAAAGAATAGGTGTTAGTGGTTTTTTTCTTAATTATTTTTATTTGTCTGATGATAATCCTTATTTTTTCTTTGGTAAACCTGTTACTCACCTTACCTTTTATCAGGTTGAATTGTTTGGATATGCTAGGTACTTTAAAGATTTAATGAGCAAGTCTAGCGTTAAGCACCCTGATGAATATAATGATGACGTAGATAAGATAATTGATTGGTATGAGTCTAGTAGTAATCTTGAGAAATTACATGAAGATAAGAACGCTGCTAGTGGTAAAGAAACTGCTGTCCAAGCAATATCCGTAATGGGTGCTACTAAAGAAGACCTCAAGAAATTGAAGCAAGAAAATGTCGGAGCTATATCTTTGGATGAAGCTGCCAAGAAAAAAGGTGGCTCATTAAGTTTTGAAGATTTAATTAAATTACACGGCGTTTAAGTGTAATTATTCTTAGGTTCAAGGATATATGGCTACATCAGCAGGTACAATTCCTATTAATGCGACATTTAACGGAGCGCAGCTTGAAAAAGATGTGTTGTCGGCGTTAAATCGTATCCAAAATAAAAGCACTCTTAACTTAAATACTAGAAATTTTACTCAGCCTCTGGGTAAAATTACTGGCCTTGCTAATGAATTCAATAAATCGCTAGAAGCTTCAAATGCCCGTGTAGTTGCATTCGGTGCCTCTGCTGGTCTTATTTTCGCTGTTCAAAAGTCTTTTACTGCACTAGTCGCTTCTACTATTGAAGTAGAAAAATCTCTTACTGATATTAATATTGTATTAAATACCTCTTCTAAAGGCATAAAACAGTTTGGAGATCAGTTATTTGATGTAGCTAGACAAACTGGAGCCGCTTTTAAAGATGTAGCTGGTGCCGCTACAGAGTTTTCAAGACAGGGTTTAGGTCTAGAAGAGACGCTAAAGAGAACAAGAGACGCTTTGATCCTTACTCGTCTTTCTGGCCTTGATGTAGTTTCAAGTACTGAAGCTCTTACTGCTGCTGTAAATTCATTTACAAAAGAAGCTCTAACTACAACTGATGTCGTTAATAAATTAGCCGCTGTTGACGCTAAATTCGCTGTTAGTTCAAGAGATCTTTCTGAAGCTTTACAGCGTGTAGGTTCTTCTGCAAGTGAAGCTGGTGTCAGCTTTGATGAACTACTAGGTATTGTTACCTCTGTCCAGCAAACTACTGCCCGTGGTGGTGCTGTAATTGGTAACGCTTTAAAGACTATTTTTACAAGAATTGAGAGACCTCAAGTAATTAGAGATCTAAAAGATTTTGGAATTACTGTTTCTGACATTTCTGGAAATGCTCTCCCTACGATTAAAGTAATTGAAAACTTAGCTCAGTCTTTCCAAAATTTAAATCCAGTTGTAAAATCTCAAGTTGCTGAACTTGTTGGCGGCGTTTATCAAATTAACATCTTAAAAGCTGCTCTAGCAGATGTTTCTAAACAAAACTCTGCATTTGCAGAAGCTACAAGAACTTCTTCTCAAGCAGCAGACGAAGCTATCTTAAAAAATAAAGCTTTAAACGAAAGTCTTTCTGCTCTTATTAATGAAACTACTGTTAATTTTACTCAATTTGCTAGTAAGATTGGGGACGCAAGTATAGCTCCCGGAATAAGAAAGGTTTTAAGTAATATTATTAATCCAGCTTTAGAGTCTTTTAATAATCAAAAAATAGAAGGCGTTGGAGCTAAAATTGCTACTGGTTTATTAACTGGACTTACTGATTTTATTACTGGCCCCGGATTGGGCCTTGGAGCTTTGGCTATTGGAAAATTAATAGCTAACTTTACTGGTTTCGCAGGAGATGCTGCAAAAAATATTTTGGGAATAGGCAGAGACCAAGCTGTTATTCAAGGAGAAATAAGTAAAATCCTTTCAAGTAATCCTCAATTAATTCAACAAATTATTGCTGGTAGCAAAAGCCGCCTTCAAGTTGAAAAAGAAATTAAACAAATCTTAATTGAACAAGCTGCGATATCGAAGTCTATCAAAGACAATTCAAAAAATATCACTGAAAGATTTTTTTCTTCAGGTTTAACTGTTAGCCCTGAGACTGGTTTGATAGGAGGAAGAAGAAGTGCTGGAGGATATATACCAGCTAAACAGCAAGCCTCCGAAATGATTGGGGCGATGCAGGGAGGATATGCCCCGGGTAAAGTAGTATCTGCTCCAAAGTCAATTGGAGGAGTAATGAATACCGCTGAGTCTGTTAAATATATTCCCGGATTTGCTCAACCTTATATATTGCCTCCTCAAGGTTCTCGCGCAGCAAGGGATTTAACGTCTAAGTCAATGGCTAAAAATGGAATAAATCCTTATCAAGCAAAGGGATTTGTTCCTAATTTCGCGCCTCGTTCATTAGATAATAAAGGTCGTTATGCAGATAGTGATTGGTGGTATGGTTCTGAATTAAAAGCTTCCGTTCCATTGTCTGAAATTCAAACAGGAACTGCTGCTTCTTGGAGTGCTGAAAAAGGATTTTTTAGATCAGATGGTAAAGATTTTACTGCAAATGATTTAAATATATTTATTAGAAGAGGTGCTACTTATGGTGCCATAAGAAATTCTTTACCAGATTCATTCTTTCAAGACGATCCAAGATATAAAGCTGGCACTCCAATAGAGCAATTAAGAAGAGAGTTTAGGCCCGGATCAAAAACTTCAACTGTCGAATCAGTAAAAGAAGAAGTAAGAAGGATTTTTGAACCATTTACTCCTCCTGCTTCTATGTTGATTTGGGATCTTGCAAGAAAAGATGCCGACCAAGATGAGTTGGTTGATTTAGAGAAGTTAACTAAAGATAAGAAACAAGCGGGAAGATCATACAAAATTAAAATCCGCGCTTTGTCAGGAAATGCTTTAAATGAAGAAAGATTTGGTTTAGTTGATCAAACTTCTAAATTTGCTCGTAGCATAACAAAGAAATTAGCTTTAGGTATACCCGGAGCAAAATCAGATTATTCTGATGCTGAAGTAGATGACTATTTCAATAAAACTGGTAAAAACTATAGCGTTTTGGCGGGTACAATATTTGAAGCTGGAACTAATTTGGCAGCAAGTTATGTTAGAGACAGGGCTTTCAAAGGAAGCATGGGAAGAAGCGGCGGCGGTGGAGATTTTGATGTCATGGGAGGACAAAACTTATCTAATGTTAAAAAATTCTTCCCCGGATTTACTGATTCTTATGGAGATTATAAGTTAAATAATTCTTATGACTCAATGAGAGAATTCATTGCAAAAGTTGAAAAAGAATTCCCTATAGAAATATCAAATCATTTTGCTAAACAAGAATCAAAAATAGCAGGAATAACGATGAGTTCTAAAGGTTTTATTCCTAATTTTGCTCCTGAACAATTATCGTTTGATTTTTTAGCTAGTAATCAATTAAGTACAAGTAGGCCAACAGCCCCAATGCCTATTCCAGTAAATGAACCAATTACTATTGGTGAAAAAAGTGGATCTTCATTATTTATAAACCCAGATGGCACTTTAAAAGTAGTCTTCCTACGCAGTTCAGAAGGCAATCCTTTATTTTCTATAATAAAAGGTCTTAAAAGGGGTCTCATCAAAAAAATTGATGCTGGTGCTATTATTGGACCCAGAGTTCCAAATCTTATCACTGGATTAAAAAACGTTCTACCTGATTTAAGAAAAAATAGCCCTTTAATACCTGCTTCTATTCCTATAAAAGGATATTTTAATCCTAAAGATTTGAGCGGATCTTTGTTCAGACAGAGAGGAGAAATAATGCCTTCTTTTGATGATGGTTCTTTAGAACAACTTAATAAATATTTAAATCAAAAGGGATATGGAGCAAAAAAAGAAAATCAAAGAGATTATTCTATTTTTAGCTTAAAGGATAAAGTTACAACATCATTTCTATCTGATGACGGTCAAGTCTATATACCTAGCTATTTCTCAATTTCTTCAGGTATCATTAATGAATTAAAAAAAATTCCTGAACTTAATTTAAAATTTAAGAAAAAAAGAGAAACAGGTTCTTCTAATTATAATAGAGAAGATTTTTCTAAATTAAGAAAAGCTTTTGAAGAAATGGGCGTTTTGGGTACTTCTCCCGAGGGTAAAAGTGTTTGGCAAAATTTATCAGATTCTGGATATGGATCATATGTAAGCCTTGAAGATATTTATCCTAATGGTCTTTCTAAAGGTTTTATTCCTAATTTCGCTCCTGATTCCACCGGAGGACTTAGCTTGTCTACAATAAGGTTCTTGATGAAAGCTGGCAGTAAAATGTCTGGCTCCGTGCTTAATTCTAGAACAGTACTTAAGTTTGCTACTGGAAACGGTAAAGTAGAAGATATTATCGAGCCATTCCTGAATTTTCTAAAAAAACCAGTCGAGTTTATAAGTTCTGAACAAGATTTAAATGATGGAAAATTATTAGTTAAAACCGTATTAGGTAATAAAAATGCTAGAGAAATTGTGGCTTCAAAATTAGCTCCGCTGCTTAATGAAATTTCTTTTTCAACACAAACCCAAGAAAGAAGTATAACTAAAGGAATTGATACTCCTACAAGTGATTTTAAAAAAGATTACGAAAGCTTTTTGCGTTATAAAATGTTAGGTGGTGCTAAAGATTATAGAGAATATGCAGATAATGACGATGCAATGAGATATTTTGGTCCTGAATTAATTAAAAATAAAGATGGCAGCTATAGATTTAATCCTAAAAATGCAAGGACAACACGCCAATTGAAGCAGATAAATGATTCAGCAGGAGCATTATTTGCGAATAGAGATATATATTTTGATGCTCTTTACGGTTATCCGCGATCACTCAATGAGGAGTATGGAGCAAGGAAATTAGGACCAGAAGAAAACATTCCCGGAAGCAATCCATTTTTAGGTTATACATTTAAGTTGGGACGTTTTATTGGTAATTTAGGAAAGAATAGGAAAGCTGTAAGGTACGAAGACAGGTGGGACGCAGATTTGCACGGCATAGAAAAAGAAATATTAAGGAGGTATTTTGAAAATCCTGATCAGAAACAGAGTGTCCGTGAAATGATGGCTAATTCTAGTATACATAAAGAATTTAAAGAGGGTGCTTATGCTGGTGATATAAATAGTTATATACTGAGAGAATTATTATCTTCAATTCCTAACGCCAATCCAGTAGTTCTAAAAGGGATTTCTAGAATACCTAAAGATCGAAGATTTGCAAATGGTTTTGTCCCTAACTTCAATCCAGTTAAAGAAGCAATGGAAAGAGAAATGGCTGCTGGATACACTTCTCCTCAAGTTAAAGTAGGTCAAAGCAGTAAACTAAGAACTAGCTTCAATCCAATGGGATTAGGAGTTTTCAACTCTACAGAAGGTTCTCTTAATAATGGAATAAGTTTAGCAGAAAAGGCTGGCATAAATCCCAAAACGAAAGGGATGTCTGCAAAAGGGCATATCCCAAATTTTGCAGCGCCTTCTGGTTTCGATTTGTTTGCCATGACTGCTGCTTTTTCTGCATTAATTTTTTCTATTAAACAAACCTCAGATTCTCTTAAACAATTAGGATTAACTAATCAAAGTCTTAAAAAAGATTATGCTTCAGCCGCCGCCTCTTACGCTCAACAAATGGGGCAAATTCCAAAAGATCTCAGAAAGAAAGAAAAAGATATTGCAGACGAAATTCAAAATACATTTACAAATGTAAATAAA
>Ga0172376_10001885_pt1 | contig 26340 bp, 20 predicted proteins | sample Lak35m_FD_121114 | JGI IMG/M metagenome (GOLD analysis project Ga0172376, IMG submission 121114) | Freshwater microbial communities from Kabuno Bay, South-Kivu, Congo - kab_092012_35m | ecosystem: Environmental > Aquatic > Freshwater > Lake | place: Democratic Republic of the Congo: South-Kivu...
GCAGAATCAGCCCCACAAGGTCATCATGGCTCAAGTTGTGCAATGGAGTCCGTTCCATCGCCAAGTTCTACAAAACGCAACATTTCCTGTCATCACCAATTTTCGAACAATGGACAGCTACTGGCCGCACGCATGGCGACCACGCTTAAGGTGCCATGCACCGTTGAGCACGCCGTGGGGGCGGTGCAGCGCGATTTTGGTTTGTGCGGTCCTCCCAGAGCCCCGCACCGCGCCCCCCATCGCAATGAACTTTCCCCAAACACCGCCGCAAAACACCCCAACCGAGCCGCCACCGTCAGGGAGTGGAATCACCACCAAATCGCCGCGCCGGAAGTCGTCAGGTACATGGCACCTGCACCCTCAACAAAAGGCGTCTGGGTATGGAAAAAAACTGGGTTCCGGCGGTATAGGTGCATGGCACCTGTATTCCTGTAACCGTTACCGGCCGATTGACATCGACCGCATGCCGTGGCATGGCATTTCGGGTGCCATGCACCTTTTAGTGGCGGTTTTTGTGGGTGGGGTTTCCGCTTCCTGACGGGCGCGGCTCGGGTACGGCTTGAGAGGGGAGCTGCAACGCTTCCGAGGCGGCGGCATCTGCGTTGCGACCGCGAGGGATTCGGGAACTCTGAATCGTCGTAACGCGAATCCAGGTTTCATGCCGTTTGCACGGGTCGAACGATCACACGATTACCGGCGACTTCAACGACTTCGACCTGAACACCGACATCAACCCATCCCCCTTCGCTGAGGACGTTGACGAAGCGGTCGCCGAACTGCGCGCGACCGGCGGGGCGGAGGCTGGAGATTGTGATGCCGGATTCACCGCTTTCGACTGGACTGCCGATGCCCTGGTTGGCAAGCAGTGCGGGGTTGAGCCGTGGTCCTTCGTAGCCTGGGCTGCCTGGGGGTGCGAGCACGAGGCGGTTGAAGAAGGGGATGGAGGGCAGGAAGCGGTTGAGCAGAATGGCGGCGATGACGACGGTAACGAGGGCTCCGAGAATCGAGGTCAGGCTGGTCACAGTTTCGTCGAAGGCGCGGGTGGTGGAGATGCCGGAGAATGTCTGGCTGGCCATAACCAGCGACGCGAGTGTCAGAAGAATGCCCGAAACGCCGAAGACCCCAAACCCCGGGATCAGAAAGATCTCGACGGCCAGCAGTCCGAGTCCGAGGAGGAACAGGACGAGTTCGAGGGTACCGGCAGTGCCACCAAGGAAGCGGCTCCAGAAAAACAGCGAGAAGCAGATGATGGAGGGGATGGCAAACAGTCCGGATGGCATGTGAGCTTCGATGTAGACACAGAGGATACCGGCGGTGACGAGCAGAAAGGCGCCGAAGCCGGAGTTGAGGAAGGCGACGAGTCCATCGACCCATGTTTTTTGTACGGGTGGCAGGAGCACTTCGGGGGGCAGTCCGAGTCGCTGGCGGAGTTCGGTGAGATCCTGGCAGGGTGGTTCTGCGAGTCGCAGTTCGTTGGCGCGTTGGCCACCGACGGTCAGGAGGACACCTTTGCGTGTTTCGGGGACGAGCGGACCTTTGACCCATTCATCTGCCTGAGCCTGAAGTTCGGGATCGCTCATCCAGGTAACAGCTCCGTTTTTTTTGCTGGTGGCCTGGAAGACTTCGAGATCTCGGTCGATCATGGCCTGGAGCAGAGCGGGGGGCCGACCGCGTTTGCGGGCAAGCGTGGCGGCGAATTCGAGGAAGGGGCTGACAATTTTCTCTGGCGCGCGTTCGAACTGGCCGCCTGGTTCAAGCTGACCAATGACACCGATGTCGCCGATCTGCGCATCCGGATGGAGCACAACCTGTTCGCAGCCGAAGGCGATCAGAGCACCTCCGCTGAGGGCACGACGGGGTATCCAGGCAACAGTCTGCATTTCTTCGGCCGGGATATCCGAGAGCAGCATCGCGATGTCCTCGGCGATGTCTTTGGAGCCGCCGGGGGAATCGACTTCGACGATAAGCACACCGACCTTTTCCGCGCGAGCGCGACGAATTTCACGGCGAGCGAAATCTCCCATGGAGGATCCGATGGCGCCGTGGATCTCGATCAGACGAGCGGAACGCGGGGTGGCGGTGGAGTCTTCGCGCAGGGCTTCCTGGGGCAGTCGCAGGAGTTCCGCAACTTCCGGGCGATTTTTTGCCGTGCGCTGTGAAAGAAAGCCGAATCGCTGGCAGTCGTCGGCGGTGAACTGAGCTGGGTTTCCGGGTTCACGAATCACGGTCGCTTCCAGAATTTCGACAGGTTGTTGACGCATGACCTGAAGTTCATCCGTGGCTGGGAACCGCGTCTGTTCAAGCCCCGCTGCATCGCGAACGCGAACGCGGTACAGCCCGGATGAATTGTCCAGCATTGCGCGAATAATGCCACGGGACAGACCGGGGTTGCGACGACTGTCGGCCAGCGACTGATAGAACTGCTGGTCGTCGGCGGCGAGCGGCTGGCCACGCCCCAAATCTCCCAGCGAAGCCTGGGGTTCAAACACGATTTCGTGGCAGGCAAGCGCGAGCGTGGCATGATTGCCGCTGACCGGTTTGGGGATCCAGGCCACCAGCCGAATGGTGGAGTATTCGGCGGACATGAGCAGGTTCAGGAGGTCGCGGACAAGGCCGGAGCGGCTTGAACCGGAGGGAATTTCCAGCACAAGTGATGCCGGGCGTGATTCGGTGGAGGCCCGATCGCGCAGCGAAACGAGGACGTTCTGCAGGGTCGCGAGTGACGCTTCTGTGAGGGGCGTGGGGAGCGTCAGGAATCGTCCGATCGGAGACACTGCGGGCACAGGAGCAGGCGGGGCAGCGGGAGTGGCGTCTGGTCCGGCCGCCGGAACAGGCTCGTCCCCCGCGAATCCAGCGGTGCCGGCGAACAGCAATCCCGTGATGATCAGGCCCAGGCGGATCAGGTTCCCACCGGGACACTGGTGGCGGCGATTCAGCATACAGGGTTTCCTTGACGGGACTGCAGGATCACAGCGATGGTGAGGTTTTGAGTGAGGATTGCAGAAGTATACGGGGGTTTGGCGAACTGGGTTCATGAAAAACGTCGGATGTCTGCTGAAAACCCTGGACGTCAGCGTTACGGGGGAGAACTGATTAGTTGCGGAATGCTTTTTGCTCGTTTCGCTGTTTTTCGGGAGCAGTTCGCGAACAAGCACATAACTGGTAAAATGAAGCTCGTATTCTCAAAGAAATGGCGAATTTCGGCTTCGTTGAGTTCTTGCGGAGTGTTTTTTCAGTCTTAGGATTCCCGATGACACTTGGAAAAATCAGCAACCTCAGGAGCCTTCAGATGCGAAGACGATTGATTCAACGGAACAGTGTCCGACGCGGCTTCACCCTGATCGAGCTGCTGGTTGTGATCGCCATTATCGCAGTTCTGATTGGTTTGCTGCTGCCTGCCGTCCAGCAGGCCCGCTCGGCGGCTCGTCAGTCCCAGTGCAGCAACAACCTGCGCCAAATTGCGGTGGCACTGCATAATTTCCACGACGTACAACAACGCCTGCCGCCCGCACGTCTCGTGCTCTACCGCCGGCACCCGGTGCTGAATAACCGCGGCGGGGAACCCGGGCTTGACGAACCCTCCTGGCTTGCTCACCTGTTGCCCTACGTCGAGCAGGACAATCTGTCCCGCCAGTGGAACCTTTATGAGCCCTACAGCACGCATCCGCTCCAGGCCCGGTCTGCCGTGGTGCCGACTTATATCTGTCCGGAACGGAGAAGTGCGGCAAAGGCGATCACTGCCGACCTGACTCGTGAGATTATCGCGCCGTGTGGCTGCGTGGTCGGGCGACAGCAGGTACCTGGCGGTATGGTGAGCGATTACATGGGAAACCATGGCGATCCATCACCGGGTTCGTTCGGGCTGGAAACAGACTTCTACTGGGGTGGCCGCGGTACGGGAGTGCTGATTTCCAGCAGGCCGAAGGTTGCGTCTCCGCTCGATCCCTCCAACAAATCCGAAAAACCTCAGATCCTCGAAGGCTGGGAGGATTCCGTGAGGCTCAGCGACGTGCGGGATGGCACCAGCAGTACGCTGATGGTTGGTGAGTCGCATATTCCGGAGGGTGAAGAGCTGCAGGCGCCTTTCAACGGCCCGGCGTTCCTTGGACGCTACCTCACGCATTTCACCCGCCTTGGCGGACCTGGTATTCCTGTCGCCCATCATTCCCGCGACAAGCGCGCCGGGATGTATTCGTTCGGCAGTGCCCATCGGGGAGTCGTGAATTTCGCCTGGGTCGATGGCAGCGTCAAGCCGCTCTCCACTTCCATCAACACTCAGGTGCTCGCCAATCTCTGCAACCGCGCCGACGGCATGGCAGTCTCGGGGTATTGACTTTTTCGCTTTTTGATTTGGTCTGCCAGCCTATGTCTGTTCATCCTGCACATGCACTCAAACTCCTTCTCCCGCTCTTCCTCTGCCTGCTCACCGCTGGCTGCGGAGACAGCGGTCCGCGAATGTATTCCGCCCGCGGCCGAGTGATGTTTACGGATGGTGATCCCGTAAAACTGGGCACCGTGGAACTCCTCTCCGACGAACACGGGACGACCGCCACGGGAAAGATCGAGCAGGACGGTACTTTTGTCCTCGGAACGCTGACCGATTCCGATGGAGCTGCTGCGGGCGGTCATCGGGCGATTGTGGTGCAGGTCGCCGTGTTCGACGGAACACTCCAGCATCAGCGGGATCACGGAGCGATGGTGGACCCGCTTTACGGCAACTACACGTCTTCACCGCTCAAAGTCACGATTCGCAAAGCCGCTCGAAATGAAATCGAACTGCAGGTTGAAAAATCGCGAAAAACGGCTGCTGCTAAACGCTGAGCATCTGTTGATGTTCTGTTGCCAGTGTGTTGATAATGTGTTGATAACCTGTTGATAACCTGTTGATAACCCATTGATTGCTGGTGGATTCCGATGTCTTTTCAAATAGAGCTCAGGGAAGGGGTGAACACTTTATTTCAGGGGTTGGTTTCCGAGGGCTTGGAGTGCGGGCGCCAGCTCCAGGGAGAACCGGCCACCGGAGCCCTGATTCCACACTCCGGAATCGGCCAGCGTCTGGTCGTCGCGGACGCGGACGCCAATCGAATCGGCCGCCACCAGCTGCAGATTACCTTGCTCTCGCCGGGACTTGTGCAGCTGAAAAACATCAGCTCTGCAGTCGATCTTCGCATTCACAGCGATCATCCGCTGGAAGCCGGCAAAACGCGCACATGCAGGCTCCCGGTCACCATTGCCTTTACCCCGACCAGATTGTTGATTGTCACGGAGCCACGTGAGTCTCCGGAACTCGACTCCGACCTTGAGAGCCTCTCACTTGCTCCGCGGGCTCCTGGCAGTCGGATGGACTTTTCGGAAACCTTTGCCTTCGCACCCGCGGCGCTCAATTCACAGGGCGAATACCCTGTGGAATCAGTTCTGCGGATACTCCAGGAGGTTATGGAAGTCTTTCGCAACGCGCGATCAGAAGCCGCTCTGTACAGGGCGGCCGTAGACGGTGCGGTACGGATTGTCAAGTTTGACGGTGCGCGGCTGCTGCGATTTGATGGCCGTGACTGGAGTCAGGTACAGGAGTTTCATGCGGGCAGCAATCCTTTCAGTCGACATGTTCTCCAGCAGGTGCTCAGAGATCGCCGCACGTTCTGGAGCGGTGGATCATTCAACGCCACGGCCAGCCTGTCCCTGGTGGATGCCGTTGTGGCCGCACCAATTCTCAGCCGTGACGGCGAAGTGATTGGTGCGCTGTATGCGGAACGTCAGCAGAGCGATTTGCGGCAACCGGAGCGTCAGATCACGCGCATCGATGCACAGCTGATGGAACTGCTTGCCTGCGGAGTGGCGTCTGAACTGGCGCGGCAGTCACAGGAAGAAGAATCCCGGCGGCACGAGAAGCGTTTTGAACAGTTTTTCTCACCTAAACTGGCCCGCGAACTCAATGCCCAGCCCGATTTGCTGGAAGGTCGCGACGTCGATGTCTCTGTGCTCTTTTGCGACATCAGACGTTTCAGCCGAATCAGCGAGAGTGTGGATACAAAAACTGTTTTCTCCTTCATCAATGACGTTGTTGGCGTCATTTCCGGGTGCATTGAAAAATACGATGGGGTCGTTGTGGACTATGTGGGTGACGCTGTGATGGGGATGTTTGGAGCTCCGCAGCCCCAGCCCGATCACCCATCGCGAGCCGCCCACGCCGCTCTGGAAATGCTCCGCGAACTTCCACGACTCAACGCTGACTGGAAACATCAAATCCCCGCCGATCTTGATGTCGATTTCGCCATCGGAATCAACTCCGGGCGGGCTCGAGCCGGTAACAGCGGATGCGTCTCGAAATACAAATATGGTCCTCTGGGGAATACGGTGAACCTTGCCAGCCGTATTCAGGGAGTCACCAAACACCTGCAATCCCGCATTCTCGTTTCCCGAGCCACGGCTGATCGTCTTGATGCCTCGTTCGTCCATCGCAAAGTCTGTGATGCTCGCGTAGTGAACATTCGTGAACCGGTGTCTCTCCACGAGATCTGTGAACAGGGCCCTGCAGCAGGCGAACTTAACACGACCTACCAGCTTGCGCTGAGGCAGTTTGAAACATCCGATTTCGCCGCTGCCGCCCGAACTTTGACGGAGCTTCTTGTTCGCTTTCCGAAAGACGGACCGACGCTTGTGCTGCTTTCGCGAGTGGTCAATGCGCTTGTCGATGGCAAAGCTGACGAACATCCAGTCTGGAATCTGACGAGAAAGTAGGCCGGACCGTCAGAACGGCGCCAGCATGGCAACAGCGATGGCGGCAGAGCCCAGAAGAACCAATCCCAGGCCGAACTGCTGCAGACGACGCAGGCGTTTTTTCTGTCGGATTTCCAGCATCATTTCCAAACCGGCAATTCTTGCGTAACAGCCCGAGGTCCAGGGGGTCACCTGACTGAGCGATGGAAATCCACGTTCTGTTGCACTTTTCATAGTGATCTCCGAAAACTCTCTGCTGCTCACACGTTCCTCTACAACGCTCAACCCGCAAAACGGACGAGAGGTATCGCCATTTCTCTGGCCGTTTCCCGTATTTTCCAATCGAAATTCTCATTGGGGGTATCGTTTTGAACGATCTTAACGGTCAAACAGCCGTCATTACCGGTGGTTCCACCGGAATTGGGCTGGGAATTGCCCGCTCGCTTGTCGCAGCAGGATGTCGGGTGATGCTTGTGGGGCGGAATGCGGAACGGCTGCGGCGTGCGAGCAGCGACCTGTCGATCACGGACGTTCAGGTCGCCACCGTGGCCGCGGATGTGTCTCTTGAGGCCGACGTTGTTCGCGTGTTTGCCGAAACGGATCGGGTTTTCGGCCCTGTGGATCTGTTGGTGAACAACGCCGGTGCCTTCGACGGTGGTCCGGTGGAAGATCTTTCTCTCGACGCCTGGAACCGAGTCCTTGGCGCCTGTCTGACGGGGACATTTCTGTGCACCCGGGAAGCCTTTCGCCGCATGAAACCGCGAGGTCATGGCCGCATCCTGAACATTGGTTCGATTTCGGCCCAGCGACCGCGGCTGAATTCCGCCGCCTACACGGCAGCAAAATTCGGAGTCCAGGGACTGACTCACGCGACCGCACTTGAAGGTCGCGATCACGGGATTTGTGTCAGTTGCCTGCATCCGGGCAACGTGCTGGTGGAGCGGCGGATCAATTCGGGTCTTGCCAGCGACGCGGAGCCGATGATGTCGGTTGAGGCGATTTCCCGCGCGGCGTTCACCATGCTGACGATGCCGCCGCACGTCAATTTTCTGGAAGCCATCGTGCTCCCGAATCAGCAGCTGTATGTGGGGCGTGGCTGAGTTGTCGGGCGATCAGGCTGGTGGTGTCGCTTCGGGAATTCTGTTCTGAACGCGCCGCGATCGCCATTCCGCAAGCAGGGCGTTCAGTTTTTCATGGACTTCTTCCGTTTCCTTCTCATTGTCATGCCACCACTCCGGTGACCAGATACGAATGATGTTCCAGCCGAGATTGCGGAGGATTTGTTCGCGCACCACGTCGCGGTCGCGGGCTGTGGCAGAACTGTGATACGCGGCCCCGTCGCATTCGACACCAGCAAGATAAGCACCGGGTGCATCAGGGTTGACGATTCCCAGATCAATACGAAAACGAGAGACTCCGATCTGGGGAATAACTTCCCAGCCTTTGGCCCGCAGTCGTTCGGCCACAGCCTGTTCAAAGGGGGAGTCATAAGAACCAACGGAACCGCGATCCATCGCCGGGAGCGCTTTGGTGCCGCGTTCTGCGTAGTCCAGAAAAGCTTTGAGGTGCACAACACCCTGATGCTGCACCCCCGCAACGCTCAGTTGTTCAGCACGAAACGAGGCGAAGACGAGCATTTCCTGTCGAGCACGGGTGACAGCGACATTGAGCCGGCGCTGCCCGCCATCACGATTGAGAGCGCCAAAATTGCGGCTGAACCGCCGCGTCTGATCGAAGCCATAGGCGATCGAGAACAGGATGACGTCCCGTTCGTCTCCCTGAACATTTTCAAGGTTCTTCACAATGGTGGGCGCTGTGCGGGCATCGTCGAAGAACCATTCAAGTTCCGGCTGAGCACTGCGGGCGCGGTCGAACAGATCTTCGATCAGTTTCTGCTGCGGCTGATTAAACGTAATCACACCCAGCGTGGGACGCTGAGCCTCGGGCAGTTGCAGCCATTCCAGCATTCTCTGCACGGCCTCGGCCGTCAATGCCTCAGCCTCGATCCGATTGGTGCGACTGCCGCCGCGGTCGAAGACTCCGGCTTCAATAAAGCGCAGACTCACTGCCTCGTCGTGCGTGACAACCGAAGGAAACGTGATCAGTTGGTTTTCGTAGTAGTGCCAGTTGGAAAAAGCGATCAGTGATTCGTGCTGACTGCGGTAGTGCCATGTGAGTTGCAGTGTGGGGAGGCCGGAGGCGCGGGCTTCGTCAAGAATGCTCTCAAGGTCCCGCTCATACTCCTCCAGCTCCTCGCTGTCCTGTTCCGAATCGGCGCGGCTGAAAAAGCTGGTGGGTGGCAGTTGTTTCGGGTCGCCAACGATGATCGTCTGACGACCTCGGGCGATCGCACCAACCGCATCCCACGTCGTGATTTGCGAAGCTTCATCGAAGACAACCACATCGAACAACTGCTGACCGGCGGGCAGGTACTGGGCAATCGAGAGTGGCGACATAAGGACACAGGGGGCCAGCGTCGAAAACGACTCCGGCATATTCGAAACCATTTCACGAATCGAGACGCTGGGCCGTTTCAGCTGCATTTGATGCCTCAGCAGCCCCAGTTCGGACTTTTTCGGGGCCTGATCCGGGGCCGGCAGAGAGCGATTGAGGCAGTGTGCCACATGGGCTCCGGCGGCCGCCCGAGCCTTCTCGTCCAGCTGACGAAACTCAGCTATGGCCGCCTCATGACTAAAACTGCGAAACTGCAGCAGTACCGGTTCACGGCTGATGGCCAGCGGCAGCCACCATCGTGCCCATGCCAGCGGAAATGCGGCTTCCGCTTCGTTTGGCTGCATGCTGGAATTCTCCAACGCTTCGACAAAGGGCAGTAATCCGTGTGCCTCGCAGCGGGTGCGGATCGCATGCCATGAGACCCACTGTCGCAATGCTCCGCGACGGGAGCGAACGAGCGCCGCGGCCTGAGCAGTATCGGCCAGCAATGTCTCCGATTTGCGGCTGCCGGGACTGCCACCTGCAGCAACCTTAAAGGCCTGAATCGCCGCTGAGAATCGCCCCAGTGCCTGCAGACAGGCTTCGGCTGCAAGCTTCATTGGTTCCACGCTGCCAGGAATGGATAACTGATTTCCGATCCGTTTCAGCAAGGCTGGAAAGTCGCCGCAGAATCGCTGCAGCGACCGCAGGCCATCGAGTATCTGCGTGGCTTCCTGAAGCCAGCTGCCCAGCAACTGTGGGTCGGTATCGAGCCCTTTCCAGCAGGGAAGCCGGGCGGCTGCAGTGCTGCTGGTGATGTATCTGAGCTTTTCCTGCATGGTATGCAGCAGCGGCAGATCGATGGCGGGATCCGGTCTTCCGGCTGGCGACCATGTCTGAAGTAATTTGCATACACGGCGACGGGCGAAGATGGACAGCGGCCAGAATTTCACGCTGGCTTCACGCCAGTCGCGATCCAGCTGATCCACGGGAATTCGCAGCACATCGTCGAGAGCATAACGGGCCGTTGTTTGCTGCCGCGCCTGCTGGAGCGTGGTCAGATGTTTCTGGAGTGTTGCGATTTCCACAGCCAGCTGCGGCAAGTCAGAATCAAATGCGACCGCGAAGGAACCTGCCGCAGCCCGGAGAATACTGCGGGCTGCCAGAGAAATTTGTTCGAGTCCATCTGCGGTGGAATCGCGATGTTCGGTGCAGCCCGCAGTCCGAGTAAACTCGCGGAGCGATTCACTGGATCGCACACACGCCTGTTCAAGCTGTTCTGCGCGCTGCAGCAGTTCATTTTCCCAGACTGGCGACCAGTCCGATTTGCGAAGAAACTTCGGGAAATCGGTACTGGCAGCGGACTTGAAGGTGACCGTGAGTTCACAAACCAGCGCTGCGAGTTCGTCCCACTGAGTTTTTGTGTGCTGCACAGTTTCGGGCCATGAGAGCTTTGGTACGGAGCGGCTGGAGCCCTGCAGAACCACGCCCATCGCCTGAAAAATCGACCAGCCGGAAGGAGATTTTCGATGCAGCGCTTCGACGTAGCCGTTGAGTTCATCTCGCTTTTTTCTGAGCTTGCTGTTCACTGACTCCCATTGATCTCGCTTGCGATTCTCGACGGCCGTCCACGATTCCTGAAGCTGCTGCAGAAACTTGCGGCGTTCAGCGCGGCTGGAATGCAGTTCCAGACACAGTTCTCCAAGTCCATTCTGCTGCAGACGCCGGTAGACCACTTCAAGAGCCGCCGTTTTTTCAGCAACGAAAAGAACCGTTTTTTTGCGTGCAAGACACTGCGCAATTATGTTGGCGATGGTCTGGCTCTTGCCCGTACCCGGCGGGCCGATGAGCACGAAGTCGTGGCCCTCCGCTGCCGCTGCCATAGCGGCAAGCTGCGAAGAGTCCGCGGGAAGCGGATGCACCAGATCGTGCGGACGGTACTTGCTGTCAAGCTCCTGACTGCGAGGAAACGGGGTGCTCACGCCGCTGCTGAAAGCCTGTTCCGGGTTTTCTACCAGATGCTTCACAACTCGGTTCTGCTGCAGCTGATCAAGGCGATCGGCGAGGTCCTTCCACATCAGGTAGCGAACAAACGAGAATGTGGCCAGCGCCGCTTCGTCGATGACCTCGAACCCCGGTATGTCCCGCACACCGGCTCGCACATCCTGAAGCACCCGGGCCACGTCAATTCCAAGTTCGTCCGTGGGCAGGGAGCCTTCCAGCCATGTGAGGTCTTTTTCAAAGTCTCTGCGGATCATCTGCAGCAGCGTGGAGTTGATTCGGGTTTCATCCTCCAGACGCTCCAGCTGATAACCGGAAACTGCACTGGCACGCTTCAGGCGGACGGGGATCAGCAGCAGTGGTGCAGAATACGCCGTCTCGTCGGCTGGCGATTTTTTCCAGCGCAGAAAGCCCAGCACGAGGAACAGCGTGTTGGAGCCACCTTCGGCAAGGTCATTGCGGGATCGACGATAAAGCTCTGTAAGTCGGGCATGAAGTTCGGTGGATGGCAAATCGACACACAGCTCACCGCGTGCAAGTGCATCTGTCGCGAAGGAACGATGCAGATCCTCACTGGTTCGCTGCCGGTGAAGCTCAGGATCACGGCCAGCCTCGGGATTGCGTTCCGGGAGTGAGATAATGGCGAGTGGTTGTTCGGAAGAGATGTGATTTTCCAGGTCCGGCAGCGAGGGACAAAGGAACGGGATGCCGTGTTTCGCACTGCGAAAGTTGAGCAGTCGGTTACGCAGGGAAAGATCGAGGAGCTTGCGCTGCCAGCGCTGAATGCGACCGTCCGGAGTCGTGGGCCGTTCTTCGATCGACTGAACAGGCAGCTGATCTGACGTTGGCAGCGCCGGCAGCGGCAGGAGCTCAGCCGACTGATCCGCGTCAGGATCAGCGCTGTGTGCCGGGAGATGCGATGCCAGCGGCAAAATTCGTGACAACCGCGCTCGCTGTATATCAACGGCCGCCACAAATTCGGCATCCCGGGAATGTTCCACATGCCGCTCGGCTCGCTCGCACGCCTGGTCAAATGTGCCAGGCGGGCGGAATGTGATGAGCGTCGTCTCGAAGAGCACCAGCTCCCGCGACTGCAACGCTTTCCGAACTTCCAAAATGTCGCTCTCAACGATCTGCCCGAATGTCCGCTGCGTAATCCAGACACCCGCGAAGCAATGACCCTTCTGCAGGACTATCACCGGATGCAGCCCAATCGCCTCTATGGCGGCGGCAAACAGCAGCGTGGAATCGAGACACGTCGCAAGCCCGGTGCTGATGACTTCACTGGGCAGACGAGTCTTCTGACCTTCCGTTTCAAAACTGGCCGGCGGGTTGGCATACGCCAGCCGAGATCCACTCACGGCGGACCAGAGCGATGCGGCAAGCATCTTTGCGCGGGCAGGGTCCCGCGACTGATATCCATCAAGTGCGGCGACATGACCGTGACTGTTGAGCACATCTGCGGCGGTACGAAGCAGAATGGCAATTGCCGGATCGTTCGGCAGTACGAATGCAGCAAGTAACTCGGCCATCCGCGGATAACCACCCCATTCGTTTCGCGCCAGCACGCGCAGGCTGGTGCGGAATTCCGTGAGCAGATGCGGACCACGATGCAGACGGAAGATCACCCGAGCGAGTTCAGATTCGTTGAGTCCACCAAGGTAGTTTGCGTCGAGTTGAAGGTCGCGGTCACTGATCGAAATGCTCCCGCCCGGTGCAATACGGTCCAGTGTCCAGCGACGGGAGCGGGCAAAGGCAGGCTGCGATTCAAATTCGAGGGTCAATCCGGAGAGCGCTTCGGCAGCTGTGTTCAGAATCTTCACCAACTGCAGAATCGGTACGGAATTCTGCCAGCTGGCATAGTTCAGTCGTTCACTGAGTACCACCTCAAGCCGCGCCACCGGCTGGCTTTCTGTTGGCTGATTGCCTGATTTCGCTGATTGCCCCGTCATGCGTTCCCTCGACTTGCCTGATAAAGAATGTCCGCAAGGGGAAATAGTGACAAATCTGATGAAAAAGTGGAACCCAGGCAGACTGTCAAAACGGGCTGCACACGGCAGTCAGCGGCGATTCGCTGCCTCCTGAAGACACCCCTCCAGCCGCCGTGTGGCCCCCTGAATGGTCCAGCGTTCCTCGATCGACACCCTCCCCGCCGCCACACGCTCTGCAGCCCGTTCAGGCAAATCCAGTATCTGCTCCATCGCCGCCGAGATCGCAGCGGCATCATTGACCGGTACCAGCAGCCCCAATCGCCCCTGTTCCAGCACTTCAGACGGTCCCGACGGACAGTCCGCAGCAATCACCGGAGTGCCGCAGACCAGTGCTTCCAGCAGAACATTTGGCATCCCTTCCACCAGCGACGGCAACACGCAGACGTCAGCACTGGCAATCCACGCCGCTGCCCGCGGCTCAAAGCCAGGCATCCGTATCGCATCACCAAGCCCCGCTCGATCAATCTGAGACTGCAGTCGCGCCCGATGACTGCCCTCCCCCAGCAGCGCCACTCGCAGCTCGCAGTCAGCCCGCCGCGCTCCCATTTTAGCCACGGCTTCGATCAGCAGATGAAAGCCCTTTTCATGATTCAGACGGCCCGCTGAAACCACTTTCAAAAGCCGCCGACCAGGAACACGGGCACCAGCCTGCCACCACGAATTCTCTACTGCAACCCCTGACACCTCGCGAATCTGGTCCACATCAATCCCATTGTACTGCACGCGGATTTTTTCCGGATCAATCCCGTAGAAGCGAATGGCTGACTCGCGAACACCACCGGAAACCGCCAGAACTTGCGAGGAACGCTTATAAAGTCGGTGCAGAATCCGCCGCTTCAACCACTGAAAGCGACCCGCCACAGGTGCAAACCCTGTCTCCGGATTGGTGACCACTGTCGATACATTCGGTATCCCTGCTCGCTGAGCACCCGCGGCGGTGATCAGCGTCATCAGAAACGTCCGGTCATAACTCACATCCGCCTGCAACTGTTGCAGAAGTGCCGCGTAGTCGCGGACCCGCAACGCGTGCATTCGGCCTGGCATGTAGAACCGCGGCGGACGGATCCGCTCGTCACTCACATGAATCGGCACGTCTTCGGGAACCTGTCCGAGAAGCGGGCCGGCGCGCTGGGCAAGGTACAGGAAGGGCTGGAAGGCCGACCGATCGAGATGCCGCAGCAGCTGTACCAGCTGACGTTCCGAGCCACCGCCGTGCATCCCGCCAATCGCAAACACCACCCTCAGCCGCGACATGTAAGCCTCCGGTTTCCGCCATTGTCGCATTTCGCTCTACGAAATGGCTTCACTGTCGCTATGCCCTCAGGCATCACCAACAGCCTCGCCACCACCCTCACTCATCGCCGGCAACAGATCAAGCTCCGCGGCTGACGGCAGCAGAGCGGCAATCAGAAAGGTGATGTGCTCGTCCAGATCCACACCCAGATCCGCCGCCCCACGAATAATATCGTCGCGGCTCACCGCAGCCGCAAAGGAAGCCTGCTTCATTTTTTTTCGCACACTTTTCGCAGTCATCCCTGCCAGCCGCTCAGGTCGCATCAACGCACAGGCGACGATGAAGCCACACAGCTCGTCACAGGCGTACAGAGTCCTGTCCAGTCGCGATTTCCGTGGGTAATCGCCCTGCAAATAGTCGGCGTGAGACAAAATGGCGTAGATGAGTTCTTCTGAGTAGCCCCGTTCCCGCAGGATTTTTGAGCCCTCGAGCGGATGATCCGGGGGATTGGGCCAGCGTTCGTAGTCGAAGTCATGCAGGAGCCCCACAGCGGCCCAGACCTGTTCGTCTTCGCCCCATTTTCGAGCGTACGCGGACACTCCGGCCTCCACAGCAAACATGTGACGCTGCAGACTGACGCTCTGAACATATTCACGCAGCAGTCCCAGATGATCGTGGCGATTCATGGTACAGATTAGTTCCTCGTGACAAATTCGTCCGTGTTCATGACCGCCCGCGCGATGCTGGTCCATGCGGCATGCACCTCCGCCGGTACTGCGTCGAGCGGCTTTTTGACAAACGCTCGGGCGTCTTCCGGACTGGAATGAAAACGGGCAAGCTCGCGACTGAGGAAATCAAGGACCACGTGCTGTTCGTCTCCGGATGGCGGACGACAAAGACAAAGCTGGAAGAGCAGTTGCAGACGTTCCGTATCGGAGCCTTCGCGGAGCTGCGTCAGCACTCGACGAGCCGTGCCCTCGGCCAGCTCGGTGAAGACAATGTCATTGGCAGCCGTGAGCGACTGCAGGGGTGTGTTGGAACGCACGCGGCGGGTACAGACAACGCTGAAGTCAGGAGCGTCGAAGGTGGTGAGCAGCGGATAGGGGGCACTGCGATAGAACATCACGTACATCGTTCGACGATAACGGTCGGGACCGTCGGCCACCGGCCAGTTCTTTTTGTTTTGCGTGAAATCATAAATACCGTCAGGTTGCGGCAGATGCACGCCAGGTCCACCAACGCGGCGATTGAGCAGTCCGCTGGCGGCAAGTGCCTGGTCCCGCACAATCTCCGCTTCGACCCGGAATCGAGGCTGCCGCGCGAGCAGGTAATTATCCGGGTCCTGTTCAATCGCCGCTTCATTGACAAGGGCTGACGTCTGGCGGTAAAGCGCAGAAGTGACAATCCGGCGGTGCAGGTGTTTAAGCGACCAGCGGTGTTCGATGAGATCGTTCGCAAGCCAGTCGAGCAGTTCCGGGTGAGTGGGGACCGAGCCCTGAAAACCAAAGTCGTTCTCCGTCTCCACCAGACCCCGACCAAAATACCGCGACCAGATGCGATTCACCAGCACGCGTGCCGTGAGCGGATTAGCGGGGGAAACTAGCCAGCGGGCAAGATCCAGACGAGATGTAAACTGCTGATCAGCAGCTGCTGCATCAAGCGCCCCAGGCACACCCGGCCGCAGCGGACCACGTTCCCGATCCGGCGTTAAAAAGTCGCCGCGGCTGAGCAGGTATGTTTCAGGATGCTGTGGCAAGTCCTTCATCACCATCTGTTTAACCGAATTGCCACGGCCCGGGAGCTGATTTTCAAGTTCGGTAATACGCGCGATCGTGGACTGCAGACGGTCGCTGACACTGCCGGATGGATCCTGTCTGAAAACGCTGGCTGTGGAAATCTCAATTGCGAAATGCCCCAGAATGTAGTTCCTGTTGAGGTCGTGCTTCAACACCACAGTCACAAAGCCATCGTCAGCAGCAACCGGAGCACCCATTGCCAGAATGGCTTCGTGAGGTGCATTCATCCGAATGCCACGAGCCTGTTGACCAGCATCCGTGTTGATGGCCCAGCCAGTGTCCGCCCGGCCGTCAATTGCGTGCTCGATGGGGTACTTTGGCTGGCTGTGGTCAGCCCATGCCGCAGCAAATGGGTAGTCCGCCGGGCCGGAACGCAGAAACACCTCCGTCAGCACGAAATTGCCGTTGGCAGCCGTGCCTGGACCCATTGCAGGAAGATCGGGTGATGTGAGCGTTCGCAGGCGGATCGCGGTCACTTTGACCGGACCGTCCAAACCGGGTGGCAGCTGCAGCTTCACAGTAAATGTGTCGCTGGCCGCAGCATGCGTCTTTGCAAAGAGAGAACCGTCCGGCTGGATCCTGAGAATACTGCTGCCGGAAGCCCCCACCGCGGCCACGGGAGCCGACTGCCAGTTCCATGCCAGCTGCGGCAGGGAGTCTCCGGCACCGGCGGACTTTTCAAGCTCCTGACGCTGACTGCGAAGCTGCTGGAGTTCCGTGAACTGCTGCCGCTGCTGGTCTGACCATCCCAGCAGCTCCTGTTCGCGAACGTCCACCGTCTCCCCGACACTGTTGGAATCGGCACCGCCATTGAAGAAGGCGTAGAGCCGATAATAGTCCGTGTGACTGATCGGATCGTATTTGTGAGAGTGGCACTGGGCACAGCCAACTGTCAGCCCCAGCCAGACGGCGCCAGTTGTGTTGACCCGATCGATAATCGCCTCGTTGCGAAACTGGTCCGGTTTGACTCCGCCTTCTTCGTTAATCATCGTGTTGCGATGGAATGCGGTTGCAATTCGCTGTGACAGCGTCGGTGATTCCAAAAGGTCACCCGCCAGCTGCTCTATGGTGAACTGATCGAATGGCAGGTCTCTGTTGAGTGCCCCGATCACCCAGTCACGGTAAGGCCACATCACTCGAGGCCCATCGATGGTGTAGCCGTTGGAGTCGGCATAGCGAGCCTGGTCCAGCCAGTGTCGGCCCCAGCGTTCGCCGTAGTGAGGACTTTCAAGGACACGCGATACAAGCTGTTCCCAGGCGTCGGGCGACGCGTCCTGCAGGAAGGCTGCGGTTTCTTCGGGAGATGGAAGAATCCCGAGCAGGTCCTGGAAGAGGCGGCGGATGAGCATTGGACGGTCGGCCTCCGGGGAAGGTGACAGTGCTGACCGCCGCAGCTGCTTCAGGATAAATCCGTCAATCGGATTGCGACACCAGCCGTCTTTTTGTTCCGCTGCGAGTACCGGGCGCTGCAGCGGCGCAAATGCCCAGTGCTGCTGGTATTCGGCACCGCTGCTGATCCATGAATTGAGCAGCCTGATCTGGTCAGCCGTGAGCGGTTTTCCTGATGCAGGCGGCGGCATGAGAACATCAGGATCGGAGGCCGTGATGCGGTGGGACAGCGGGCTGGCAGACGCATTCCCAGGTACAATCGCCGAACGGATCGCGTCCGGCCGAAGGTCCAGTCTCAGCTCCGCTTCCCGGGCTGTCTCGTCGGCACCGTGACAGGGGAAACAGTGATTGGAAAGAATGGGCCGGATCTGCCGCTGAAAATCGATGGTCGCCGCATCCTGACCGTGGCCCGTGCTGCTGTGGAAGCCGCAGACTGACAGCAGCGTGAAAAGTGCCACGAGGGCGATTCGGGGTGTCGCGTTCATGGTCCGGCCCGGTGAGTGGGGAGGGTGGATTTACAGCGACAGTGTACCGGACACTCAGCGGGAAAACACGTGCGGATCAACGAAAAAAGGGTTCTGTCGGCAGAACCGACAGAACCCCGGAGAAGTGTTCGCGAAATAAATGCAGGAAACTCGTCGACAGAACTTCCGGAGAACGACCGCGAACATTGCCCGACAACCCGCGGGCCGGGATGGAAACCGCTCGACCGCGAATGGCTCGAACGAATGGACCACAAATGGAACGGGAGAGCACTCACCGACACATACCGCGGAATTCTCGCGACTTTAACAGAATGATGCAAGCAGAACAGCCGCGGTCGCCAAATCGCGATCTGCAGGCTTCTCGCTGGAGCCGTTTTGCGGCTCCAGCGCTTGTCCCCCGCAGAGATTTCTGGCAAACTCACGACGTTGCCGCACTGCACCTTTCCACTGCTGTGCTGCCCGACGCGTGTTCGGACAGTCGCCCTGCCAGTATGGCACCTTCACAGCAGTCCGCCTGGTCCACTGTTTTCCAGGATACTTTCCATGTCAGGCCCCGGCCGATTCCAACTGTCCACCGCAATCCTTGCACTCGCCTGCTTCGTACCCTCTGCCCCCGCAGAAGAAATCAAAGAGACCTTCATCAGCAAAGGTCTCACGGAAAAAATGGGTGGCTATCGCCCGCTTCGCGCCGAAATGGATCAGGACGCATCCATCGTTACCAAAGCCCCGGAAGGACTCAAAAATCCAAAGTACGGCTATATCACAACTGGTGACCAGAAGTGGGCGTTCATTCTGGATGAACCCGAGGATGCTGACGGCTCACTCTACATCGACGTCAATGCCGATGGCGACCTCACCAATGACGCACGGCCGAAATGGATGGTTGCGAAAGTTGGCGAATTCAAACAGTATCGCGGTGGTGGCCAGGTGAAACTGGATGACAAACGCACCGGCGAAATCGGACTCTACCGCTTCGACCCCAAAGACTCCCGCCGAGCTGTGCTCGCCAATACCCTGATGTTCTACACCGACTTCGGTACTGAACTCAGCTTCCAGCTCGACGGCAAACCGTTCACTGTGGCTGTCGGCGAAACACTCGCTGACGGCAAATCGCTCCCGCTCGATCGCGATGGCAACGGCCGCATCAGCCGTCGCTTTGAGGTCATCACCATCGGCAAGCCCTTCAACTTCACCGGCACCAGCTATGTTCTCAGTGCCGCTGACGGCACGCCCAAACTTGACAAAGCCGCCGAACCCGTCGAACAAACACCGCTGCCACCCAATCTCACTGTCGGCCAGAAAGCACTCTCATTCACCGCTACCAATATGAACGGTGAAGCTGTTAAATTCCCCGGCGACTACAAAGGTCGCCTCGTCATGCTGGACTTCTAGGCCACATGGTGCGGTCCCTGCATTGGCGAAATTCCGCACATGCTCGAAGCCTACGCTGCTCACCATGACAGCGGCTTCGAGATCCTCGGTGTCAGCTTCGATCAGGAAGGCATGGAAGAAAAAGTCAAAGGCTTCCTCGCAGATCGCAAAATCAGCTGGAACCAGATCTACGAAGGCAAGGGCTGGAATACAGAACTGGGCACCATGCACGACGTCAGCGGCATCCCGTTCGTGCTCCTCGTTGATGGTGATACCGGCGAAATCCTCGCCGATGCCTCCAGCCTCCGCGGGCCAGGACTCTCCGAGTTCGTCGGCAAAATGCTGGCACAAAAGTCCGGCAAGCCAACTGAAGCCTCGAAATAACCAACAGCAGTTCGCACTGCCGTTCCAACCACCACCCTTAACCGTCGCGCTCATGCCGGGCGCGACGGTTTTTCTCTGCTGCACCTGATTTCAAGCCTCCCGCCACATTCCCCGCCAATCCGCCCACCACAGCCCCGCCAATCCGCTGTCTCCTCCACAACTCCGCTTTTCCCTCGGAACCCTTCCATGAACCAAACCCGCCGCCGATTTCTCCTTTCCGCCGCCGCAGCAGCAGCATCTGCCGCAGCCACTTCTGCACCCGCTTTCACCCGCCGCACTATCGCCCGACAGGGTGCCGTCGCATCCGAAAAACACTTTCAGATCAAAAACATCCAGCGCTCCGTTCACCGTATGGAATTCCGCGAAGTCCCGCGGCGAAATATGGATCGTGAAATTCCCCACTGGCGCTATTCAGATCTCTGCCGCGTAACACTCCAGTGCGGTACAACCGGCATCGGCGAAACGCTGATGTACTACACGTGGGGGGCAACCGGCGAAGAAGATGTCCAGCGCGCCATCGGTAAAAATGCACTCGACCTCCTCTGGGATGACTCCCTCGGCGCCGGACTTCAAATGGCCCTCTTCGATGCTGTCGGCCGCGCCACCGAACTCCCCGTACACTCACTGCTCGGCGAACAAATCCACCAGTCCACGCCACTCTCCTGGTGGAACATCGATACCTCCGCCGCCGATATGGCAGCCGAATGCCGCACCGCACTTCAACAGGGTTACATGTCCTACAAAACCAAAGGCCGCCCATGGTTTGATGTGTTTAAACAAGTCAGCCAGGCCGCGGCCGCCGTTCCCCCGGAATTCAAGATCGATATGGACTTTAATGACACACTTCGCGATGCCGATCGCGGACTCCCAATCCTGAAACGGCTCGCCGAATATCCCCAGGTTGATATCTACGAAACTCCAATTCCACAGGATGATGTCGCAGGCAATCGACGCATCGCCGAGGCCACCCACGTCAAAATCGCCATGCACTACGGCAATCCTGCCCCAGCCACTGTCGTTCGTACAGGATGCTGCGACGGTTTCGTCGCCGGCGGCGGCGCCTCCAAACTGCTCGCCATCGGTCGCTTCTGCGAACAAACCGAACTTCCACTGTGGCTGCAGCTGGTCGGCAGCGGCATCACAGCCGCCTTCTCACTGCATTTCGGCGGTGTACTCCAGCAGGCAGTCTGGCCCGCTGTCAACTGCCATCAACTCTTCGAAACCAGCCTCCTCACTTCACCAATCATCGTCCGCGGCGGCAAAGCCGAAGTCCCCAGTCGCCCGGGACTGGGGTTCGATCTCAACGAAGACGCCGCCGCTCGAATCGCAGTCGATCGACCCGAATCCCGACCAGACCCGGAACGACTCATCGAAACCAACTGGGCCGACGGCCGACGGATGTACACCGCCAGCAACGGACAAATCAACTTCATGCTCGCCGCTGCCAATTCAGAACGCTACCCCTACTTCGCTGATGGCGCCGATACACGCCTCGTTCCCAACGACGGTACACCGGCATGGCGAAAAATTTACGATCAGGCCCGACACAACGGTCCGATTGAAGCGTGAGCCATCAGGGGTAAAAGATTCTGATCGCCGCCGTGCACTTTGCCCGATTGACTCATCCGCAACTGCGCAGCATCACCCATCGCGATCAGCTCCATCAGCCGCACCAGAGCCGTCTCCCCGCCCCAGTCGTACCGGGCAGATTCCAGTACTGTCGTTCCGCCGTCGCGAATCCCGTGCGAGATTGCACCATCAGCGTTGTAAAGCCTGCCAAAGCACTCTCCCGAATCTGCCCCGTCACCTCCGCAGCAATCTCCGACCGCCCAGGCATCGCGGCAGACAGCAGCATCGAAATCTGAAATATGGCAGTATCGACCGTCGAGAATTCTGTGTTCGCATAGATCCGGTACTGCCCTCCTTCCATCCGCCGCACAAAGTGCGGCAGACTACCGTGAGCCCGAGCAATTAGTGAGACGCGGTCGTGCACTGCCTTCAGCGTCTCCTCCGCAAATGACCGTTCCACTATACCAATCTCAGCCGCTGCCGCGGTGGCCAGACAAAACAATTCCGTCGCCGGAATCGAGTCAAAGTCGCCCGCCGGCCAGTTGGCGCGGTCCTTGACAAGACTGCTTTGAACACCAAAACACATCGCCAGCTTCGCAAAAGACTTCAGGAACACTCGATCGGCGATATCCAATTCAGGCATCTCCACGCGCCCACTCCCAAACGCCAGTGCTGTACACAACACCCGACCTGTCCTATTGAATCTGATCCTCCTGCGGCCCCATCCTTCCCCAGTCACCACCAGTCGCGCTGAAAAATCGAAACGGATTCCTGTCAACCTGTGTGCCGTCCCGCACATCCCACGATTCCCCGCAGGAAATGCCAAAATCATGAACAGGCTGATTGTCGATCCGTTCCGGACTTAACAACTCACCGCTGTCGCTTTTGTAATCGCAGCCCACCATTAAACAAACCGTACTTAATAACCCCAAAACAGTGAAAGGCGATGACACACAACGGCTCCTTTACAGTGTCACTCAGCCACGACAGCGAAAACGAAACTGCTCGACGCGGCAGAATCAAGTGTGTTTTTATGTTCACCCTCTACCTGGATTCACGGGGGCCACGGGCAAACTTGCCGTGCCCCGCTCCGCTTCCGCCCGGCTTCGATGTCTTCCATGCAGAACCTCCCGGCAGCGACCCAGAAAAGTTGAAAAAAAAGCCGGTTTTTCTGAAATTCTGCCGATCGCAGCGGGATTGTCGCTCCCGTTGACCGTGGCAGGGCCAAAGGATTTTGGGACTTTTTTGAAAAAACAAAAAAATTTCGCGGTAAACCTCGGTGCCGCCGCATGGAACAGAAAGAGTGCCACCTCGTCGCAGCGACTCTCGCCACATTTGTGCACGGAGTTACCGATGCCCCTGATTTACTATACTCGCGGTGAATTGCTGTCGTATATTCACGATAAGAAAAAAAGAGAAGAACTATCAAAGGAGGCTAAAAAAGGGTGGAAATACAACAGCGAAATACTATTTGACGTCGCTTTTATATGGGCGATAGACAAACTAGTGCAGTATGTTATCGATAATGACAAATCAATCGAGAAACGTGGCAATGAAGAATTTCCAAAGAAATGGTTCTTCACAACACTGTATAACATCGGCATGGAGGCTTACAGAAGGAGCCGGCGAGGTAAGATAAAGGCAGCGATATCGCTTACTGATGATCTGTGTGGTTCTGATCAAGAATTACGTGAACGCAGAGTTATCATTAAGGATATTTTGGAGCGAATGTGTGAGGAATGTCGAGAAATATTGTATTTGAAGTTCTGGCTCTGTGCGACGCATAAAGAAATTGAGTCGGTATTAAAATGCAAAGGTTCAGAACAAAAGCTTAAACGCTGCCTTGAGAAATTCAAGCGTCATTTCAATGAATGAAAGGTTACCACTGTGGAAGGCAAACATGAAAATGAGCAATTTGATTTTGAAGATCCCATCGATATGCTTCTTCTCTGCGCAGCGATCGAGGAAAAACATCCCGAGCTGCGTGCATCGTTCGCTGCAGCATTATCGCCACGCCCGACTCGCGGTCAGCGGTTCTTATCGCGTCTGCAGTCACTGAATCCCACCGTCGTCGCGGGCCTGCTGCTTTTCGCAGTCCTGCCTGCCCTTTTCATCCGCGGTTTCTCTGCCGTTGATACCGCCTACGACTTTACTTCCGGGCTTGTACACTGGGCTGCTGTCGTCCATACGCGGATCGTGGCTATCGGTGTGGGCGTTGGTGCTGTTTCGGCGATGATCTGGTTACTGGGGATTGGACGGCGAAATGTTCCGCGGCCGTCGATCTCGCTGCTGCTCGGATTGGCCTCCGCGGCCGCAGGCACCTTTCAGTCGACTGACGCGGTAACACGGTATGCGCGGCAGCAGATCATCGACCGTGAAGAGCTGTTTCAGCATACGCGCTGGGTGTTGTGGGATTCAGCGTTTCATTGGCCTGATGGTCAGGCCGCCATCGAACTGAAGCATCCTCCACACCGACCAACACGCGAACAGATGCAGCTGGAACTGCAGACGCTTAAACAGGCTGGTTTCACTGGCCTGTATGTCTACGGCGATCCGCAACCTGAAATGCTCAGGGTGGCCAGTACCTTCGGTTTTCAGATTATCCAGGGGATCACCGTGCATGACCCTCGCAACCTGAAGAATGAAGCGACACAGGACGAAATCGCAAGGGCGATTGCCGCGAGCGAATTTGTCGATGCGTTTGTGCTGGGACATCTGAGCGCCGCGGATGTCGATATGAACGGGCTGCAGGAGGAGCTGGCTAAGCTGCGACAGCGTTCGGGCAAGCCGGTCACCACTAATTTTCTCCTCAGCGACTATCTCAATGCTCGTGGGATCACCAGCTCGGGACGCAGGCTTATCGAGCTTTCCGATTTCATGATTTCGGATTTACCCCGCCCATACAGTCACGACCCTGCTGGTGGCTCACCCGATGAAGCCGCCACCGCCGTGGCAGCATCACTCGACGAACTGAGGGATGCAGGTGTCCCCGCACTGCTCTCTTTGGTTGGCTACCCAAGCGAGGGCGGGGAGGGCTTCACGGAAGAGGACCAGCGGAGATTTGTCGAGAAGGTGCTTGCAGTCAAGCGCGGCAGGGGCATTGGAATGGCCTTCACAAACGCCTTTGACCTTCCCTGGAAGCAGGCACTCAGCAAGGTCTCGCCGTACACCAAACTCTGCGATGGCCACCTCGGCTTCTTCCGCACCGAACTCTCTGAGGACGAGTCCACAGCCACGTTCATTCCCAAACCAGCTCTTGAAGAATACAGGAAAAGCCTGAAATAATCTTACGAGACTTTTTGCAGGAGACTGTCCATGTCCGCCGCATCAAAATGGCTCCAGAAACTCGTCAATCAGCTTCCCGAACGTCTGCGGCGGCCGCGTCCGACAGCTCGCCGTCGCCGCCGCCGACAGTACACGGAGGACCTGGAGAGCCGCCAGTTGCTCACGGTCCACGCAGTCCCCTCCGCCACCTTCCTCACCATCGAAGCGGCTCTGTCCAGCCCAGCTGTGGTGGATGGCGACGTGGTTGAGCTGGCTGAGGGTGAGTACATCGTGAATCTCACGGTCACCAGAAACATCAGTATCCGCGGAGCCGGAATGGGGGCAACCATTCTGAAGGGTGACCCTGCAGCCATGCTTCCGGTGCTTCGTGTGAATGGTGTCACTACCGCTGTCTTCGGAGACATGACTCTGACAGACGGCAAGCAGGGGGGAATCGAGGTCATCAATTCGTCTGCCACCTTTCGCAATCTGGATGTTGTCAATAACATCCGGCACACTGCTGGCTCAGGCATCCGAGTCACCGGAAATTCCTCGCCTCTGTTTCTCGAAAACAAAATCCGCGGTAATGTCCATTACACCGGACAAGGCTTCAGCGGGGGATTCGGTGCGATCCATGATGAAAGCACAGGGTCATCAACCTACATCGGCAATGAAGTCGCGTTTAATGATTCCTGGAATACCGGTTCCATCGTCATCACTGCCGGTTCACCGCTGATTCACGATAATTATATCCACGACAATTTCGGTGACTTCAGCGGTGGCATCATTGTGTTCGGTGGCACTTCACGAATTGAGCACAACACTATTGTCAACAATCGGGTTGACTTCCGCCCGGATCATGCCGGTGGAATCGATGTCATTAACGGCTCAGCCACAATCCGCTTCAACACGATTGATGGCAACGATGGAGCCGGAATCGCGATCCGCACGGGTACTGCCGCTGTCGTCGAAGGGAACATCGTCACCAGCAATAAGGGCACCGGAATTATCTCCAGCGGAAACAGCACATTTAACCGCAACAATGTGTTTGGCCACCAGCCGAACTACGCCGGTTCCACGGCGACCCCGGACCCCGGGTCTCTTGAAGAGAATCCCCGTTTTCAACCTGACTACCGGCTCTCTGACGACTCACCACTCATCGACAGAGGCCCCCCCGCCGCCCGTGACATCGACGGCGGCCCCGCGGACATCGGAGCTTCTGGGGGTCGCGGACTATCAAACTCCGAAACTTACAGCGTCACCACGGTCATTGCCGAACGGAACGTGGAGCATCGGCTCTACAGCAACGGCTCCCACTTTGCCAGCCTCATCGCGACCGACGCAGTCCTCGACTACCACCAGACATTTATCGATTCCGATGGAAACACGAACTATGCAAAGCACGGTTTGATCTTTCGCCCCAGACCCGACGTGAATCTTCCTGATACCTGGGGCCTCAGCGAATATCTCAATTCGTTTCTGGCCGGTGGTGATGCCGAGGCAGGCCGTTTTCAGAACATCGTCGCGACGAAAGCCGGTATTTTTTTTCGCGCAGCAGGTGAAGTCATCACGGATGCTGTCCGCACCAGCGCTGGTGTCTGGTCAGCATTTCGGAACGTGACCTTTGACCCTGATCAATATGTCGTGAAGTCATCCGGCACCCACGAGGTTCGTCTCAACAACTGGGCCGGCACGCAATCAGGCGA
>Ga0172376_10001888_pt1 | contig 26302 bp, 29 predicted proteins | sample Lak35m_FD_121114 | JGI IMG/M metagenome (GOLD analysis project Ga0172376, IMG submission 121114) | Freshwater microbial communities from Kabuno Bay, South-Kivu, Congo - kab_092012_35m | ecosystem: Environmental > Aquatic > Freshwater > Lake | place: Democratic Republic of the Congo: South-Kivu...
TCCGTTGTTCAGGACTTCTGCTTGAACGCTCGACGACGATCCTCGAGCCCGAGGTGGCGTTTGCGAATACGAATGGCCGTGGGCGTGACCTCCACCAACTCGTCGTCGGCGATCCACTCGATCGCCGTCTCCAACGTGTGGATGCGCGGCGCGGCCAATTTCACTCCGTCATCGTGACTGTGGGTGCGGATGTTGGTCTTCTCCTTGGCCCGCACCGCGTTCACCACCATCTCGTCACCGCGAGCACTCTCGCCGATGACCATTCCCTCGTACACCTTGTCTCCCGGCTGCACGAAGAGCTCGCCACGCAACTGCAGGTTGTCGAGCGCGTAGGCGGTGGTGACGACCTCGCGATCGGCGATCATCGCTCCCCCGGTTCGGTGCGGCAATTCGCCGGCCCATGGCGTCCAGCCGGCGTGATGCTGGTGCAGGAGGGCGGTCCCGCGGGTGGCGGTGAGAAGCAGCGATCGGAATCCGATCAGGCCTCGACTCGGACACTCGAAGGTGACCACCGTGCGGCCCGGATCGCCGGGGCGCAGGTCGGTGACCCGACCCTTGCGCGGAGCCAGAGCCTGGGTGACCGTTCCGACGTGCTCGTCGGGAACGTCACAAACACCGCGCTCGAGCGGTTCGAACCGCTGACCGTTCACGAGTTTGGTGATCACCTCGGGTCGACTCACCTGGAGTTCGTACCCCTCACGACGCATCGACTCGATCAGCACGGCCAACTGCAGCTCGCCGCGACCGGCCACTTCCATGACCTCCGCCGAGTCGGTGGGCCGCAACTTGATGGAGACGTTGCCGAGGATTTCCTTGTTGAGCCGTTCCAGAAGGTGGCGCGACGTGAGGTACTTGCCCTCGCGTCCGGCGGGGGGTGAGGTGTTCACCCCGAAGGTCATCGCCAGCACCGGTTCGTCGACGATCAATCGGGGCAGGGCGAGCGGGTTCTCGAGATCGGCGATGGTGTCCCCGATCTCGACCTCGGGAAATCCGGCCAGCACGAAGAGGTCTCCGGCCGAGAGTTCGTCGACCTCGCCACGACCCACTCCGGAGAACTCCATCAACGACACGAGGCGACGCTTCAACGGGGGTTGGCCCTCGGCGAACTCCTCCTCGAGCAATGCCACGGTGTCTCCGCGACGCAGGACTCCGTTGTGCACTCGACCGATCGCCAGCCGACCGAGATAGTCGGAGGCATCGAGATTGGTGACGAGAGCCTGCAGCGGGGCCGAGGGATCGCCGACCGGCGGTGGAATGCGCTCGAGGATCGCATCGAGCAGACAATCCAGACCCGCACCCGGTTCGGGCATCCCGAGGCCGAGCATCGCGCGACCTTCCCGGGCCACCGCCGACACCACCAGGAACTCGATGTGATGGTCGGCCGCTTCGAGATCGATGAAGAGTTGGTAGACCTCATCGAGCACCTCGAAAGCCCGGGCGTCCTGCCGGTCGACCTTGTTGATGATCACGATGGCCGGCAGGTCGCGCGCGAGGGCCTTTTGCAACACGTAACGGGTCTGCGGCAACGGTCCCTCGGCGGCGTCGACGAGGAGCATGATGCCGTCGACCATGGTGAGCGCCCGCTCGACCTCTCCCCCGAAGTCGGCGTGACCGGGAGTGTCGACCAGGTTGATCTTGGTGCCCTTCCAGCGCACCGAAGCGGCCTTGGCGAGGATCGTGATGCCGCGCTCGCGTTCCTGATCGTTCGAGTCCATCACCCGGTCCTGCACGGTCTGATGGGCCGCGAAGGTGCCGGTGGCCTTCAGCAGGGCATCGACGAGAGTGGTCTTGCCGTGGTCGACATGGGCGACCAAGGCCACGTTGCGCAATGGAGTCATGAAGAGCCGGGTCTATTCGGCTGCGGCGTCGACGCCGGCCTCACCGTCGCGGGCCGAAGCGCCGTCGCGGTCGTCCGTTTCTGCGTCGTTCATGTCTGCGTCGTTCAGGTCCGCGTCGAGATCCTCGTCGTCATCGTTCTCGTCGTCGTCATCGTTCTCGTCATCGTCGAACACCACGCCGTACTTCTCGGCCAGGGCCGCGTACTCGTCCTCCTCGGTTCGGGGACGACGATCATTGCCACCGAGGCCGAGGTCGATCGCACTCGGACCGGCTTGCTTCAACTTCCGCGCTTCTTCGAAGCGGCGATGACGACCCTTCTTCACGGCAGGGCTCCGAACTGGGTTGGGGGTGGTTTGCCCGGCGAGTCTAGGGCTCCCGCCCCATCGTGCCCGGGTATTACCCGGCGTTTTCCGCTCCCGGGACGTTCGGTGTGCCCGATGTCGCCCCGACGGAGCCCGAGCCGTCCCGGGTACCCGACAGGTCGACCAGAACGAGGCCACCGCGACCGTCGAAACGGATGGCCGCGCGGCCCTCCACGATGTCGTCGAGGCCGTTTCCGACCAGTGTGCGCCGCCAACCGAGGGCCAAACGGGCTGCGGGACCACGGCGGAGGTATTCCACGATGTCCGACCTCGTCGCCACCAAGGCCGTGTCGATCTCCTCGCGCCGGGCCACCTCGCTCACCCAGGCGGACACCAGGGTGACGGCCGGTCGCAGGTGACGTTCGAGTTCGTCGCCGTCGGACTCGGGCAGCGCCACCGCGAGGTCGCGTCCCCGACGCACCGCCGCGAGGATCTCATCGGCGATCGCGTTCCGGGTGTGGCGTTCGTCGACACCCCGCGCCTGGGCCAGTTCGGCAACGGTGGAGGGGTTTCGTTGCGCGATTCCCTGAACGGCGAGATCGGGTAGCACCTGACGAGGCGGCACATCGGACGTCATCGCCCGTCGTTCGCGCCACTCGGCGACGGCGGCCAGGACCCCGCGGGTCCTGGGCTGCATCGTTCGGACATCCTTCATCTTCTGCCAAGCCGCCGCGGGATCGACCCGACCATGAGGGCGACTGCGCAACTCCTCGCAAGCCTCGTTCGCCCACTCCAGACGATCGCGTTCGATCAGGCGTCCGGAAATGCGATCGTGCAGTTCGAAGAGGTGGGCCACGTCCGAGGCGGCGTACGACCGTTGATCGGGAGTCAGCGGTCGGCGCAACCAATCGGTGAGACGGTCGCCCTTCGGAAGTGAGCGCCCGATCTCACCGTTCACGAGATTCGTCAGCGACGGCGTGGCGTAGCCACAGAAACCCGCCGCCAGCTGCGTGTCGAAGAGTCGGGAGGGAGTGAAGTCGACGGCATGTGCGAGCACGTCGAGATCCTGTTGCGCGGCGTGGAGCACGAAGGTGGCCCGGACGTCGAGATCGCGCAACAAGGGTCCGACATCGACCCGCAAGGGATCAACGAGAGCGATCCCGGTGGAACGATCGCTCCTCGACCAACCCAACTGGACGAGGGCCAGGCGCGGAAAATAGGTGCGCTCGCGGTGGAACTCGGTGTCGAGTGCCAACCGTTCGACACCGACGAGTTCCTCGCGAAGGCCGTCGAGTGCCTCCTCGGTGTCGATCCAGCGATGATCGTCGGTCACGCGGTTCCCGACTCGAACCCGCGCCCGCTCTCCAACCAGGCGCGCGTACCGCCGGTCACGTTGACGACGTGCGCTCCCCGCGCCGACAAATACTCGCAGGCGCGCATGCTGCGCCCCCCGGACAGACAGATCACGTACGTCGGACGGGCCTCGAAGTCGGCGAGGCGGTCGGGCACCGTTCCGAGAGGAATCGACACGGCACCGGGCACCCGGGCCTCGGTCCACTCCTCGGTCTCGCGAACGTCGATCAGAACGGCGCCCGATGCGAGTGCCCGCTCGAGTCCGTCGACGTCGATTTCCTCGAGTTTTCCGTCGCTCATGGCGATCGAAGGTTACCGAGATCCGGAGCGGCCATGCCGAGGGCGGAAACATCGCCCGGCTCGTTGAGATTGGTCAGCTCGGTCGGGTCGAACGCCTCCCACCGGACGTCCGGTTGCGTCTCCAGCCAGCGCATCACGGAGCGCTCGCCCCTCTCCCAGTCGTGCTCGAGATCGGGGAGGACCAGTTCGCGGTTCCAACACGACAGCAACGGTTGGCGCGTCTCGAACGCGTCGTTTCCCGACGCCCCGACCACCCGTGCACCCGACTCGGCCGAGGCCACGATTCGCATCACGCTCACCGGTCGAACCATGGGCAGGTCGACCGCCAGCACGACCACGAGGCGACTCTCGACACGACGGAGGGCGGCGAGTATCCCCCCGAGCGGTCCGTAACCCTCGTCGCGGACGATCTCCGGTTTCCGAGAACGACCGGTCTCGCCCGAACCGGTCTCGCCCGAACCAATCGCGCCCGAACCGGTTCCGACCGAACCGGTTCCGACCGACGGAGACTCCTGACCGGCTCGAAGCACCACGTGAACGTTCTCGGCTCCTGCTCTCCGCAGGATCGACAAGGCGTGCTCGAGCAGAGTAGATCCGTTCCAACCCAGCGACGCCTTGTCGACGCCCATCCGGGTCGAACGCCCCCCGGCCAGAACGACCCCGGCGAAACCCCCGGCCCCCGATTCGCGCGGGGTCGGTGTGTTCACGCGCCGGGATCGAGTTGCCGAAGGAAGATCCGGCAACGTTCGGTCTCGTCAAGTTCGCCGACGACCTCGGCGGCGGCCGCCAGACCGGACAAGCACGCGAGAAAACCGCGGTTCGACGCGTGTCGTGCGCGGACTATCCGCTGCCCCGCCATCCGTTGGCCCTGAGTGCATCGAGACCCCGGTGGTACCCGACGCGGAAGAACGCGTATCGCTCGACCGGGTCGTCGGTGGCTTCGCCGAGGGCGGCCCAGACGTCGGGAGAACGAGGATCGATGCGAACCGCCTCGGAGAGGATTCGGCGACGGTCCACCGGCGAACTCGCCGCGGCGTGTCGCAGAGCGGCATCGAGGGCCGGACTCGCGGAGGGCAACACCGTCTCGGGTGGTCCGGACGGAGTGAGGCGGACGGGATTGGAGTCGCTCATGCGAGGAGTCTGCTCGTTCCGGAGCGACCCCGCGAATTCGCCACGTCATAAACCGGCCGGCGGCTCGGCGATCGGTACGCTTCGGGCGTGAACAGCATCATCGCGTTGTCGGCCGACGTCCTGAAGAACATCACCACTTTCGGGGCGCTGGTACCCATCCTCATCGGACTGTTGGTGGTGAAGTTCGCGGTCAACGCGGTCGTTCGCACCATCGTTCTGGTGGTCGCGCTCGCCGTGGGCGCGTTGCTCTTCACCCAACGATCCACCATCCAGTCGTGCGTCGATCGCGTGAAGACCGAGATCGGCGCCGTCTCCGACGCGCAGGTTCCCTCGTTCTCGTGCTCGATTCTCGGCCGGGAGTTCCGTCTCCAACTCTGAGACCCCCGAAGCCGACCGGTCCCTCATCAGGTGTGCAGTGGACCGATCACGCGGTCGACGAAGTCGTCGGGGTGACTGGTGTGGGCGTTGTGCCCCGCACCACCGATGACGATCGGCGCGACCCCCAGGTGGGCCGAGAGTTCATCGGATCCTCGTACCTGATGGGCGCTCGCCCGCTCACCGCGGGCGACCAACACCGGAACATGGATTCGTCGAGGATCGAAGGGTGCTCCCCGCCGTAGGTCGGTGAGTTCGCCGACCAGAGCTCTTCCTTCGGCGCGTCGAGCGACCCGTGTCCGGTCCGGCAACTTCTCCCAGATCGCGTCGCCCACCACCCGACGCATGAAGGACTCGGCGGCGTCCTCGGGGCGATCCGCCCGAGCGACCGCCAGTGCTCCTCCCGTGTTGCCCGGCCACCAATCGTTCCAACTCTGCGGTGGTTCGTACACCGCGGCCGCCGAGACGAGATCGGGTCGGCTCTCGGTCGTCGCCAGCACGACGACTCCGCCGAAACTGTGTCCGACCAGAACGACCTTGTCGTCGGCGAATCGTTCGATCACCGACACCAGATCCGCAACGTTGTGCGCGACATCGAACGGACCGGGATCCTCCACCGCACTCGCGTATCCGCGTCGGTCGTAGGCGACGACCCGCCACGAGGCGACGAGGCGCCGGGTGACCTTGGCCCAGGCGACCCGGCGATCCATCGATCCGTGCACGAGCACCACCATTGGTCCCACCTCTCCGGCGCTGGTCGCCGAGCGCAGGGCGCCGATTGACGGGGTCGCGATCACACCTGCTTATCTAGTGGACGAATGGAACTCCTGCTGATTCGTCACGCGATCCCAGTCCGTCGCGAACTGGAGACGGGCGTCGCCGACCCCGAACTGTCCCGCGACGGCGAACAGCAGGCCGAACTCCTGGCCGACTACCTCGGTGACGAACAACTGCACGCCGTCTACGCGAGTCCGATGCGTCGGGCCCGCCAGACCGCCGGTCCGGTGGCGTTGCGACAACGGCTGTCCGTCGGATTGATCGACGGGGTGGCCGAGTTCGACCGGACGAGCAACGAGTACGTGCCCATCGAGGAACTCAAGGACAGCGACGACCCTCGTTGGCGGGCGATGTTGCGCGGTGAGTGGCCTCCGCGCGAGGAAACGATCGAGCAGTTCGTCGGCCGGGTGTGCGAGGCCATCGAGAACGTGGTTCGGGACCACGAGGGACAGCGGGTGGCCATCGTGTGCCACGGCGGTGTGATCAACGCCTACCTCGCGAGAATTCTCGGACTCGGTGATCGGGAGGGCTTCTTCTACCCCAACTACACGTCGATCCATCGGGTGGCCGCGGCCCGCACCGGAGAGCGAAGCATCGTCACGGTCAACGAGACCTCCCATCTGCGGGGGACGGGACTGCCCATGGGCCTCTTCCAGCGATAGAACTCCATCATGGTCACGGCGCCACCCGATCTCGACGGTCTCCTCGAGCATCTCGACGAGTGCGTGACCCCGCACCACACGGTGGAGCGGGTGGCGCGAACGCTGCTGTCGGCGGGATTCATCGAGATGCACGACGTCTCGGCCGATCCGGTCTCCCGCGGCTTCCTCCGCCGGGACGGACTGATCATCGCGTGGACGCAACCGGAGAACGGTGCGAAATCCTTCCGGCTGCTCGGGGCGCACACCGACTCTCCTTGTCTGAAAGTGAAGCCGCGACCGGACTCCGGAACCCTCGGTTGGCGCCAGATCGGCGTCGAGATCTACGGGGGAATCCTGAACAATTCCTGGCTCGACCGCGACCTGGGAATCGCCGGGCGCATCGTCCTCGCTGACGGAACGTCGCGTCTCTTCCGATCGTCCTCTCCGGTGGCACGGATTCCCCAACTGGCCGTTCACCTCGACCGCGAGGTGAACGAACGCGGATTGGTCCTCGATCGACAGGCACACCTTCTTCCGGTGTCCGGCACCGGATCGGGACGCGGTTTCGTCGACTGGTTGGCCGACGAGATCGCCATCGAGTCGGGCGACGTCGCCTCGTGGGATCTGTCGCTGTTCGACACCGCGCGGGCGACCGTCATCGGTTTCGACTCCGACCTCCTGGTCTCGGGCCGCATCGACAACCAGGTGTCATGTTGGGCGTCGATCGGAGCCCTGCTCGACTCGCAGTCCGCCGCCACCTCGGTGGTTGCTCTCTTCGACCACGAGGAGGTGGGGTCCGAGAGCGTCACCGGCGCCTCCGGACCATGGCTCGAGCGGGTGTTGAGGATGCTCGCGGTTCGTCTCGACGATCCCTCCGACCCCACGTCGTTCGATCGACTGCTCTCCCGTTCCGAATGCTTGTCGGCCGACTGCGCGCACGCGGTGCACCCCAACTACGCCGAGAGACACGATCCGGCCCACCGTCCGCTCCCGAACGTCGGCCCGGTGCTGAAGGTGAACGCCAATCAGCGCTACGCGACCAGCGACCTCACGGCGGCTCGCTTCGGCGCCGCCTGTCGAGCAGCGGGGCTCGAACAGCAGATCTTCTCCAGCAAGAACAGCATGCCCTGCGGATCGACGATCGGACCGCTCGCCGCCACTCGCCTCGGAATTCCGACGGCCGACGTCGGAGCACCGCAACTCTCGATGCACTCGGCGCGCGAGATGTGCGGGATCAGAGACCCGCACTTGTTGCGACGAGCGCTCTCGGCGTTCCTGGCGCTACCGGCCCGCTGATCCCCGTCGTCCGCGCGCCTTGCGTTCGGCCTCGTCGAAGAGTCGCTGAAGTTCGGAGTGCAACCGCGACGACACCTCGCGCACCTCGGCGCGTGGAACCCGGCCCGAGTCCGATCGTTTCACGTCGATGACCGGTCCGACGATCACGTGAACCTTGTGAGGCCAGACGAATCGGGCACCGTGTCCCATCACCCTTCCGCTGCCACCGATGCCGACCGGAACGATGGGAACACCCGCCTTGCACGCGACATAGGCCGCACCGTCGTACAGCGGTTGCACGGTGGGACCCACCTTTCGTTCGCCTTCCGGGAACAGGACCAGAGGCTGTCCCGCTTGCAGCACCGCGATGCATCGCATGATCGCCTCGCGGTCGGCGGCACCGCGGGTGACCGGAAATGCCCCCAGTGCCGAGAGAATCCAGCGAAAGGGTTGCCGGCGCCAGAGTGAATCCTTGCCCATGAACCTCATGCGCCTTCTCGTGCAACCGGAGGCGATGGGAGTGTCGATGAACGAACGATGCACCGGAGCGAGCACAAAAGGGCCGTCCACGGGAACGTTGTCGCGACCCTCGATGGTCATGCGGTTGTACGTCCGACAGAAGCCGACCACGATCCCCCGCACGACCTGATAGAAGATCCGACTTCCGAGTCCGTCACCGGCGAGATACGTCTCGACACCGATCATCGCCGTTCGGTTCCGGTCCGGGTCGCGAGCAGCTCCATCAATTCGTCGACGATCGCCTCGACGGTCCGGCCGGAGGTGTCGACCACGACCGAATCCGACGACGAGCGCAACGGGCCGTCCGAGCGCGACGAATCCTTCCGATCCCGTTCGGCGATGTCGGCCTCGATTCGGTCGACGTCGCCCCCCGACTCCAACACGCGCCGCTCCGCTCGGATCCGTGCCGACGCGGTGAGGAACACCTTGAGCTCGGCGTCCGGAAAGACGACGGTTCCGATGTCCCGACCCTCGATCACGCCTCCCCCCCGCACCTCACCCCAGGCGCGCTGACGTCGTCGCATGTCGCTTCGCACATCCGAGTTGGCGGCCACCGTGCTGACATCGGCCGTCACCTCGCGGGAGCGAATGGCCGTCGTCACGTCGTGACCATCGACCGTGACGACGTCGAGGCCGACCTCGATCACGAGTCGAGCGGCCAGGTCCCCCACTCGCCCCGCGTCCGAGGGATCAATCCCCCGTTCGCGTACCGCCCACGTGACCGCGCGATACATGGCGCCCGTGTCGAGGTACTGCACACCCAGGCGACGAGCCAGGGCGCGTGCGACCGTCGACTTACCCGCCCCGGCCGGACCGTCGATGGCGACGATGACCATGGGTCACCAACTCGTGCCGACCGGGCGTCCCTCGTCGTAGCCCGCGGCACTCTGCACGCCCACGACGGCCCGCTCACGGAACTCCGACGTGGAGGCCGCTCCGGCATAGGTGAAGGCGCTGCGAACGCCGGCCACGATCTGATCGATGATGTCCTCGACGCCCGGACGTTCGGGGTCGAGATACATTCGCGACGACGAGATGCCCTCCTCGAAGAGCTCCTTGCGGGCGCGGTCGAAGTGTCCCTCGCGTCGAGTTCGGTTGCGAACCGCACGATTGGAGGCCATCCCGAAGTTCTCCTTGTACAGGTGACCCTCCGGATCCCTGAGCGTGTCGGCCGCCGACTCGTAGGTTCCCGCCAGCCACGAGCCGAACATCACGTTGCCCGCACCGGCGGCCAGCGCCAGGGCGACGTCGCGGGGATGCCGCACGCCACCGTCGGCCCACGTCGCGGCACCCCGCGACCGGGCCTCGTCGGAGCACTCCAACACGGCCGAGAACTGCGGTCGTCCGACGCCGGTCATCATGCGTGTCGTGCACATCGCACCGGGACCGACACCCACCTTCACGATGTCGGCACCGGCGTCGAGCAGGTCTCTCGTGCCCTCGGCGGTCACCACGTTGCCGGCCACGATCCGGGCCTCGGGGGCGTTGGCCCGCGCGGCGGCGACGGCCCGCAACATTCGATCCTGGTGACCGTGCGCGGTGTCGACGACCAGAACGTCGACTCCCATCGCCGCCAGTCGCTTGGCCTTGGCCCCCGGATCTCCGTTCACGCCGATGGCCACCGCCGTCAGGAAGCGTCCCCGGGAATCGAGCGCCGGGCGGTAGATCGTGGATCGAAGAGCACCCTTGCGCGTGATGCAACCGACCAAGCGACCATCCTCGTCGACCACCGGGGCGGTGGTGATGCGATGACCCGACAGAACGTCGAACATCTTCTCCAGATCGGTTCCCGCGGTCAGTGTCAACAGATCGGCCGACATCACGTTGTGCAACTGCGTGAACCGGTCGTAGCCGATGGCGTCGGTCTCGGTGAAGATTCCGAGCGGACGCCCCTCGTCGTCCACGATCACGACCGCGCCGTGGGCTCGCTTGTGGATCAGACTCAGCGCCTCACCCACGGTGTCGGACGGCGAGAGCGTGATCGGTGTGTCGTACACCGGATGGCGCGTCTTGACGTAGGTCACCACCGACTCGATGACCTCCAGCGGAATGTCCTGCGGGAGAACCGTGAGACCACCCCGTCGCGACACCGTCTCGGCCATGCGTCGCCCCGCCACCGCCGACATGTTGGCCACCACGATCGGGATGGTGGTTCCGACGGAATCGGTGGTCGACAGGTCGACATCGAACCGCGACCCGACCGCCGAGAGACTCGGCACCATGAACACGTCGTTGTAGGTGAGGTCGTACGCCGGGCGCTGGTCGTTGATGAATCTCATGCGCGATCGTTGTCCCTTCGCTCCTTGTCGGGAGCCGCTTCAGGCTAGGGGGTAACTTGCTCGGCGTGGTGAACCACGACCCCGCCGACGTTCCCGTCCTGCTCGTACACGGCTGGGGCGGGTCTTTCGAGACCACCTGGAGGCGCTCAGGACTGGTCGACCTGCTCGCCGATGCCGGACGGCGGGTCATCGGAGTCGACCTCCTCGGTCATGGATCGGCCCCGAAGCCGCACGACCCCGATGCGTACGGCGAACTGACCGGACGACTCTTCGATGCGATCGACGGGAGCCCGCGCGTCGACGCGATCGGCTTCTCCCTCGGTGCCCTCACCTTGCTCGGTGCCGCGTGTGAACGTCCCGACCGGTTCGGTCGCCTCGTGCTCGCCGGTGTGGGGCGCAACGCCGTATCCCCTCCGGACCTCGAATCGCACCGGCGGTTGATCGCCGCATTGGATGGATCCGATCCGGAACCGGACAATCTCTCGCGACTCTTCGTTCAATACGCCGAGCAACCCGGCAACGACCGCGTCGCCCTGACCTGCGTCATGAGGCGCGAGCGTCGTCCGTTCGAACCTCACGAACTCGCCGCGATCTCGGCCGATTGCCTCGTGGTGATCGGAGACCGCGACTTCGCCGGCCCCGGCGAACCCCTGGCGGAACTTCTTCCGAATTCGAGACTCGTCACCTTGCCCGGGGTCGATCACTTCGCGACCACCGAGAATTTCGGATTCTTCGACGCCACCCTCGAGTTCCTGGACGCTCTCCCCTCGTGACCCCGACACCGGATTCGGGTGGGCCGGGTTCGGTCGAGTTGCGATCGGGTGACGACATCGAACGCGCGGTCACCATTCTCCGCCGCGGTGGCATCGTCGGTGTGCCGACCGAGACCGTGTACGGCCTCGGTGCGTCCCTCGAATCGTCGACGGGATTGGCGCGAGTGTTCGCGACGAAGGGTCGACCGGTCGACCATCCGCTCATCGCCCACGTGAGCGACGTCGCCGCCGCCCGCCGTCTCTCCTCCGATTGGCCCGAGGTCGCCGATCTGCTCGCCCGCACCTTCTGGCCCGGACCACTGACGTTGGTCGTTCCGGCCGCCGACGACGTTCCGACCACGGTCACCGGAGGACGTTCGACCGTGGCGGTTCGCGTCCCCTCCCATCCGCTCTTTCGTCGTTTGCTCGCGGCGCTCGGAGCACCCGTCGCCGCCCCATCGGCCAACCGCTTCGGAGAAGTCAGTCCCACATCAGCCGAACACGTTCTCCGGGATCTCGGAGACGACGTCGACTACGTGCTCGACGGCGGACCGTCCGAGATCGGCCTCGAATCGACGATTGTCGACTGCACCTGCTCTCCTCCCCAGATCCTGCGTCCGGGTGCGGTGACCAACGAGATGCTCGAGGAGGTTCTAACCACCGCCGGACCATCCGGACCAGCGCGGGCTCCCGGAATGCTCGACCGCCACTACGCACCTCGCTGCCGCCTCGTGCTCGTCGAAGCGAACGACCTTCGGTCGGCGAACCTGCCGACTCTCGACGCGCGCAACGATCCCGAGTCGTTCGCACACCGGCTCTACGACGAGTTGCGTCGCCTCGACGACCAAGGTGTCGAGGTGGCTCAGGTGATCCTCCCGGCAAATACGGGAATCGGACGGGCGATTCGCGATCGACTTGGCAAGGCCGCGGCGGGTCGTTGACTCGTCGCCGAGGTCGATCAGTCCGGGAGACCCAGTTCGTTGACGGCGTCGCACCACATCGCGATCAGTTCCTCGGGGTCGGAGTCGCTCACGATGCTCACGGTCGTCGAACCGGCATCGGGAACCAACTCGAGTCGGCACCAGATCTCGTCCGCATCACCGATGAACGCCTCGAGTGCGTAGGGAGGGTCGTCGTCGCAGACCCGACCGAGAACGGCGGCCGCCACGAGAAGTGCCTCGTGCGCCACGACCGGTAGGGCTTCCACGACGAAGGACGGACGGTCGACACGCCATCGCGATCCTTCGTTCCGTGACGACTCTTCGTTCGGTGACGACTCTTCGGGCCGGCGGGTGGAACCTCGATTCGTCACCGGCGACACCGTCGAGGTTTCCGCGGACGGATCGAGCCGACGTCGATCCGGATCCCGAAGCCACGCGATCAGCAGATCGGCGGCGCGGTTGACCTCGGTCATCTCGACGTGCGTCCCGCCACGGTCCGGATGCGCCCGTCCGGCGAGGACCCGACGGCGGGCGGCCACTGTCGGAAGATCCGCGTTCTCGTCGAGACCCAGCAGATTCAGCGACATCCGGATGTCGTCGGCGGAGAACGGACCCGGACTCATCGCGTCGAGGGGCCGCGCGGATGCGGGGATTCCTCGGGTTCATCGATCCAAGTGGCCGCGACGCCCCACCGATCGTCGAAGACCGACTCCACGAGCGGGCGTCGGCGCACTGGTCCGTGCGATCCCTCCGGACGTCCGAGCGTGATGCAGGCCGACAGGGCGACCTCCTCGGGGATCTCCAGCAATTGGCGGAGTTCGCGTTCGACGGCGAGATGCCACATCGTCAGCGCCCCACCGAGGCCGACGGCGCGGGCGGCCAACAGCAGGTTCTGGCAGGCCGGGTACACCGAGGCGCCTTCGTAGGGACTCGGTTCGCGGTACCGAACCAGACCGACCAGAACGACCACCGGCACCGACTCGAACCGTTCGACGTAGCGCTGCATCGTGGCGGCCTGACGCGCCTTGGGCGAAGTTGGATCGGCACCACTTCCGGTCTCGTAGCCGTCGGACCGATTCTTGGTGTTCCATCCCTCGCGGAAGGCCCGACCGAGCAGTCGCTTGGCGGCGACCGCTCGCTCGCCGTCTCTGAGCACCAGGAAACGGAACGGCTGACGATTCGATCCGCTCGGAGCCCGCGAGGCCGCGTACAGCACCCGCGAGAGTTCCAGGTCCGAGATCGGTTCGTCGGTGTATCGCCGGATGGTTCGGGTGGTGGCGATTCCTCGGAGGAGACCGACGTCGTCGGACGGGCCGCCCGGACCGTTCATCGACCCTCGAAATTGGCGGGACGCTTCTCCATGAACGATGCGACGCCCTCGCGGAAGTCGCTGGTGCGGAACAGTGGCAACAATTGGAGAAAGACGTGATGGATGTTCTGCTCGAAGGTCTCGGTCTCGGCGGCCCGCATCATGCGCTTGATGGCCCGCACGGCGAGCGGCGCGTTGGCGGCGATCTCGGCGGCGAGAGCCGTCACGTCGGCCACGAACGATTCGGGGGTCGACACGCGGTTCACGAGCCCGAGTTCGAGCGACTCGTCGGCCGTGAGGGATCGGCCGGTGAAGCAGATCTCGGCGGCCTTGGCGTATCCAACGATCCGCGGTAGGAGCCACGTTCCTCCACTCTCGGGAAGGATGCCGCGTTTGGCGAAACCCGGGTTCAACTTGGCCGAGGAACTGGCGACGCGGATGTCGCATCCGAAGGCCAGATCGAGTCCGTAGCCGGCGGCCCCGCCGTTGATCGCGGCGATCGTGGGAGTGTCGAGGTTGTGCAGCACGACCGGCGGTGCGGTGCGCAGGTCGAACTCCGCGCCGAGATCTCCTCCGGAATCGAGCACACCGAGCGACTTCTTCTGACCCATTTGGGCCGCCAGGTCGAGGCCGGCGCAGAACGCCCGACCGGCCCCGGTGAGCACGATGCACCGCACGTTCCGGTCGCGGTCGGCCCGCAACAGTTGTTCGGACAACTCGTTCAGCATCGGCCCCGAGATGGTGTTCAGTCGGTCCGGGGCATTCAGTGTGATGGTGGCTATATGGTCGGCGATCTCGTACAGAACCTCTGACTCGGCACCGGATTTCGCATCGTCGCTGGACATGGGCTCACCGTAGCCCTCGAACGGGGACCCGACGATCTCCGACCGCCCCGAGCCTGGAATCGGGTTTAACCGCCCTTTCGGGGGAGTTTCCTTCATCACACAGGTATCCTGACGGCTTCAACCAATGGGACTTGCGTCCCTGATCTCCATAGGGGGAGAAACAATGAAGAAGACCACAGGACGTCGCTTCGGCGCACTCCTCGTCGGTCTCGCACTCGTGGGCGCTGCCGCCTGCGGTGGAGACGACGAGGCCGCCGACACGACTGCTCCCGCGGCCACCGAGGCTCCGGAAGCGACCGAGGCTCCGACCACCGAGGCTCCGACCACCGAGGCTCCGACCACCGAGGCCCCGGCTTCGGACGGAGAACTCGAGGGTCTGAAGGGCACCACCCCGCTCGTCGATCTGTCCGACGAGTGGAAGCAGGCCATCAGTGATTTCTGGGTGGAAGAGGGCAATGAGGCTCTCGACGACTGGAGCTACGCCGCGGAGTCGTTCGACGCCGTGATGCTGATCGCTCTGGCCGCCACCCAGGCCGGCACCGACGGTTCGGCTCTGGCCAACGAGATCGTCGCCGTGTCGAAGGACGGAGAGCAGTGCTCCGACTGGACCACCTGCGTCGAGCTCATCGAGGCCGGCACCGACATCGACTTCGAAGGTGTCTCGGGCCCGAACACCCTGAACGGCAACGGCGAGCCCCTCGAGGCCTCGTACGGCGTTCTGAATTTCGGCGCGGACAACCGCATCGACGATTCGCTGACCACCTTCATTCCCGCCGCTGCGCCCGAGTCGGCCGTGTTGCCGCTCGCGACTGCTGAGGTGGAGCGCGAGGGTGACGGCGTGCTGAAGCTCGGTGGACTCCTCCCCGAGACCGGCTCGCTCGCCTTCCTCGGTGCGCCGATGATCGCCGGCGTGAACTACGCCGTCAGCGTCATCAACGAGGCCGGTGGCGTCCTCGGTCAGCCGGTCGAGTACTTGCCCGGCGACTCCGGAGACACCAGCACCGACACCGCCAGCGTGACCGTCGACCGTCTCCTCAGCGAGAACGTCGACGCCATCATCGGTGCGGCGTCCTCGTCGGTGTCGCTCACCGTCATCGACAAGATCACCCAGGCGGGTGTCATCCAGTTCAGCCCGGCCAACACCTCGCTGAAGCTGGTCGACTACGCCGACAACGGCCTCTACTTCCGTAACGCTCCCCCGGACAGCCTCCAGGGTGCGGTGCTCGCGGGAATCGTGGCCGAAGACGGCAACGCCTCGGCGTACATCATCGCCCTCGACGACGCCTACGGCACGAGCCTCGCGGACGTCGCCGAAGAGGTGCTCGGAGCTTCGGGTGTCGAAGTGCTCGGCAAGAAGATCTACGACCCGGCGGCGACCTCGTTCGACGCTGAGATCGCCGAGATCGTCGCCGCCGATCCGGACGCCATCATCATGATCTCGTTCGACGAGGCCAGCCGCATCCTGCGGACCATGGTCGAGAACGGCATCGGCCCCAAGAACAAGGCCGTCTACGGTGTGGACGGCTTCATCGGCAACGCGCTCGGCGAGAACTTCGACGCTGGCGCATGATTCCGTAGTTCTTCGGAACTGGAAGGGCCCCCGGGAAACCGGGGGCCCTTCTCGTTGTCCGGTCGACACGTCCGGTCGACGTGTCGAGTCGACGTGTCCGGGTGGAGCGTCGCCGCGGGATCGGGCGACGAAGGTCGGTGGTTCAGCCGCCGGTGGCCTTGACCAGCGTTCCGAGGTACAGCTCGATCACGTTGGGATCGGCCAGGAGCTCTCGCCCGGTCCCGGTGTAGGCGTTGCGGCCCTGATCGAGGACGTAACCGCGATTGACGACCTGCAGGCACCGACGAGCGTTCTGCTCGACCATGAGGATCGCCACGCCGCTCTTGTTGATCGTTCGGCACTGAACGAACACCTCGTCCTGAAGCGCGGGCGACAACCCGGCCGACGGTTCGTCGAGCAACAGGATCTTGGGTTCGAGCATCAGGGCTCGGCCCATCGCCACCATCTGGCGCTCGCCGCCCGACAGCGCCGACGCCCGTTGACCGGCCCGGTCGGCCAGTTTCGGAAACATCGTGGCGACGTACTCGAATCGTTCCCTGAACACCGACGGCTTCAGGAAGCAACCCATCTCGAGGTTCTCCCGAACCGTCAGGCTCGGAAAGACGTTCTTGGTCTGGGGCACGTATCCGACACCGAGAGGCACCAACTCGTGGGCTTGGCGCCCCGTGATGTCGTCGCCATTGAGCGAAACGCTTCCCGAACGCACCTTGCACAGGCCGAGCACGGTCTTGAGCAACGTGGACTTACCGGCACCATTCGGTCCGATGATTCCGACGAACTCGCCCTCGCGAACCTCGAGGTCGCACCCGTTCAGGATGTTCACCTCGGGGATGTAGCCGGCCACCAGCTCGCGGGCCTCCAGAACGATCGTGGTCATCCTTCGGACTCCTCCAACAACGTGCGACCCTGATGAGCTCCCAGATAGGCGTCGATCACGGCCGGATTGCGCGAGATGTCGTCGGGGGTGCCCTCGGCGATGATGCGTCCCTCGGCCATCACCACCACCCAATCGCTGATGTCGTGGACCATGTCCATGTCGTGTTCGACGAACAGCACCGTCATGCCCTGATCACGAAGATCGCGGATGTGGGCGTTCAGACTTTGTTTCAGTGCCGGATTCACACCCGCCATCGGCTCGTCCAGCATGACCAATCTCGGATTGGTCATGAGGGCACGAGCCATCTCCAGCAATTTGCGCTGGCCGCCGGACAATGCCCCAGCGTACTCGTCGCGCATGTGAGCCAGATTGAAACGAGCGAGGAGCGACTCGGCCCGCTCGGTGATCTGCTCCTCCTGGGCCCTCCATCGGGACCCGAACAGACCGTTCCACCACTTCTCGCCGATCTGATCGGTGGCCCCGAGACGCATGTTCTCGATCACCGACAACTTCGTGAGACTCTTCGTGAGCTGGAACGTCCGCACCATCCCCATCGCGGCGGTGCGATGGGACTGGACCTTCTCCATGGATTGACCATCGAACGACCACGTGCCGGTGTTCGGCGTGTCGAAGGCCGTCATGAGGTTGAAGAAGGTCGTCTTGCCCGCACCATTCGGCCCGATCAACGCGGTGATCGAACCCCGTTGCACCTCGAGATGCTCGACGTCGACGGCCACGATGCCCCCGAATTCGCGACGCACATCGTGAGCCACGAGGATCGGGTCGGGCTTGCGCGAACCGGGCGTACGTTCGCACGTTCCGAGAGCCTCCCGGGCGCGCGTGGCGTGTTCGCCGTAGGTGCGTTCAGCGTCCATCGAAGGCCATTTCCTTGCGGTTGCCGACCAGACCCTGGGGACGGAAAACCATCAGCAGGATCAGGGCCAGACCGATCAGCATGTAGTTCAGCTGTCCGACCTGCGTCGACTGGAGGAGGGTGAGGTTGCCGACCTTGATGGGATCCTCGGCGATCTGCCGCATGAAGTTGTCGACGAAGGTGAACAGACCCCAGAAGAGCATCGGACCGACGATGGAGCCCGTCACCTTGGCGACTCCCCCCAGGACCAGAGCCGTCAGAACGTAGAAGGTGACGTCGCGGCTGTAGTTGTCGGGCTGCACACTGCCACGGTCGAGGGCGAAAACCATTCCGGAGAAGGTTCCGATCACTCCGCCGAGAATCAGCGACTGCATCTTGTACGAATACACGCTCTTGCCGAGACTCCGTACGGCATCCTCGTCCTCTCGAATCGCCTTCAGGACCCGGCCCCACGGGCTCTTCATCAGTTTGTAGACCAGGAATCCGAAGAGAGCGACCAGCAACCAGCCGATGATCAGGGTCCACAGTTCGCGACCCGTGAACTGGAACGGCCGGAACCCGTACTCGGACGACTGCTGAATGCCGAGATCAGTACCGACCTTGCGGAACGACTCGGAGAAATTGTTGATGCCGTCGCTGCCTCCGAAGTAGGTCTTGAACCTCACCGACCGCACCACCAGACGGATGATCTCGGCGGCGGCGATCGTCACGATGGCGAGGTAATCGGCACGGAGACGGAGGGTGGGGATACCCATGAGCAGACCGAGCACCACCGAGAACACGATGCCGAGCGGGATTCCCCACCACATCGAGATGTCGAAGTAGTGCGCCGTCATTCCGAGGCCGTAGGCGCCACACGCCATGAAACCCGCCTGACCGAAGTTCAGCAGACCGGTGTAGCCGTACTGAACGTTCATCCCGATCGCGGCGATGGCGAAGTAGACGGCGTTGATGCCGACGAGGCCCTTGAGGCTGTTCTCGATGATGAGCGGCCAATCCATTTACCCCACCCTTTGCGCTTTGCCGAGGATGCCCTGTGGACGCAGGAGCAGCACCAGAATCAGGATGAGAAGGGCCGGTGTGGCCTTCAATTCGGTCGGTACCACCAGGCTCGCGACCTCGACCATGATGCCCACCACGAAACTGCCCACCAAGGCACCGAACGCGGATCCGAGTCCCCCGAGGGTGATACCGGCGAACATCAGGAACAACAGGCGGCTGCCCATGTCGAAGCTGGCCTGCTCGTCGAGGCCTCGGAACACTCCTCCGATCGCGGCCAGTGCCCCGCCGAGGATCCAGACCAGACGGATCACCCGCTCGCTGTCGATACCGGTGGCCGAGGCCAGGTCGGGGTTGTCGGAGACCGCTCGCGTCGCCTTGCCGAGTCTGGTGTAGCGCAGGGCGAGAGCCACCGACACCAGAAGCACGAGCGACAGAATCGACACCACGAGGTCGCGAGGCGTGATGCTGACCGGGCCGATGTCGATGGCTCGTTGCAGCGTGAATTCGCGATACGGACGGGTGCGACCACCGAATCGCGACAGGAAGAAGTTGCGCAGCAGGATCGACAATCCCACCGTCAGAACCATCTGGGTCACCAGGCCGATGCCTCGATGACGCAAGCGCGAGAAGATCCCGGCGTTCAGCGCCCAGCCGAACAAGCCTCCGAAGACGACGCCGATCGGAGCGGCCCACAGGATGTGGAACGTTCCTTGCTCCGTCACGCCGGGCAGGAAACTGAGGAAGCCGAGGAAGCTCAGCCCGGTGATGTTGAACACGAAGGTGGCGAGCCCTCCGAAGGTCACGATCTCGCCGTGCGCGAAGTTGGTGAGGCCGGTCGTCCCGAAGATCAACGAGAGACCGACGGCGCACATCGCCAGCACGAGCCCCAAACGGATGCCGTCGAGAATTCGCTGTGCCAGACGTTCGCCGAAACTCTGCGAGGTGCTTTGCGAGGCGCCGGTGAAGAAATTCAGGGCCTTGGTGGAGGTCACGAACTCGCTGGAATCCACCGTCACGACCCCTGGGCTCCTGGCGTCCAAGGCCAGACCGTCCGGCAAGGAATCCTCGTCGAGGGTGACCGTGAACACCGCTCGTCCGGGCAGTGGGAGCACGGCCACGCCCTTGTCGTCGGTCTCACCGCGCGCGACCTCGGTTCCCGACTCGTCGGTCACCACGATCTCGACGCCGGCCACCGGTTGGTTGTCGGCTTTGCCGTTCGCGTCTCGTTGCTGGTCCTTCACGATGGCCCGAATGGCCAGACCATCGTCCTCACCCTCGGCCGACGCCAACGCCGGCAGAGCCAGGGAAGCGAGGGTCACGAGCAACAGTCCCAGCGAGAACCGACGGCCAAGACGCCGTACGACGGGTTTCGCGGCACGGTTCATGCCCACGTCCCCCGACGTTTCCGCCAACATTAGGCGAACGATAGTCCACGCCGGGACGACCACAAAGAGATCGATGATCCACTTCGGCGCGTCCCGTCCCGTGGGTGAGACTCTCCGGGTGGACTCCGACACGAAGGGCTCGCCTCTCGGAGCGATGGGACTCATCTGCTTCGCGGCGGTTCTGTTCGGGACGGTCGGCACCGCGCTCGCCCAGGCTCCCGACGGTACGCCCTCGGTGTCGGCGGCGACGCTCCGACTGCTGGTGGGCGGAGGCGCCCTGGCGATCCTGGCGCGCGAATGGAACCTTTCCGGTCGACGATTCTCGGTGGCGACCGGTGCGTTGGGGGTCGCCGTCTACCAGACCATGTTCTTCGTGGCGACCTCGTCGACCGGAGTGGCGATGGCGTCCCTGGTGACGATCGGTGTCAGCCCCCTGGCCAGTCGCCTGATCGTCGTGGTCCGGGGTCGGCCCGAGCCACCGACGCTCTGGTGGGTCTCGGCCGTCGTGTTGGTCGGAGGAGTCACCGTTCTCGTCGTCGGCGGATACGAGGAAATATCCGCCCGTCCCGCCGGTCTCGTGGCCGCGGTGATCGCCGGGTTCGCCTACGCCGGTTACACCGAGGTCGGATCCCACCTGCTCGACGAGGGGGTGCCACCCACCGCGGCGATGGCGAGCATGTTCCTGGGCGGCGGTGTGTTGCTCGCGCCGACCCTGCCCTTTCTCGACAACTCGTGGGTCGCTCAGGGACGCGGTTTGCTGGTGCTGCTCTACATCGGACTGATCACCCTCACGGTCGCCTATCTGGCGTTCGGTCGTGGTCTGGCGCGTCTTCAGCCGTCGACCGTGGTGATGCTCACCATTCTCGAACCGGTGGTGGCGGCGGCGGCCTCCGGCCTGCTGCTCGACCAGACCCTTCGTCCCCTCGGCTGGCTCGGAGCCGGCCTGGTGGTCGCGGGGCTACCGATTGTCGCTCGCTCGGAGCGCGGACGCCTCGAGGGTGGCGCGACTAGCGTTTCAACGTGACTCGACCCCCGATCCGCACCCGCGTCAGCGATCTCCTCGGGGTCGACTACCCGATCGTTCAGGCCCCCATGGGCTGGATCGCCCGCTCCGCGCTGGCATCGGCGGTGAGCAATGCCGGCGCACTCGGCATCATCGAGACCTCGTCGGGCGAACTCGACGTGATTCGCGGTGAGATCGCCCGGATGCGCGATCTCACCGACCGACCCTTCGGCGTGAACATCGCCCAACTCTTCGTTCGCGATCCGTCGATCGTCGACTTCGTGGTCGAACAGGGAGTTCGCTTCGTCACCACGTCGGCCGGAGACCCGCGGCAGTACACCGGTCGACTGAAGGACGCCGGTCTCACCGTCTTCCATGTGGTTCCCACACTCTCCGCCGCCCTGAAGGCGGTCGACGCGGGAGTCGACGGCCTCGTGGTCGAAGGTGGCGAGGGAGGAGGCTTCAAGAACCCTCGCGACGTCTCGACGATGGTTCTTCTTCCCTTGGTCGCGTCACGCGTGGAGGTCCCCGTCATCGCCGCCGGTGGAATCTGCGACGGTCGTTCGATGGCCGCCGCCTTCGCCCTCGGCGCCGAGGGGGTGCAGATGGGAACGCGCATGGTGTCGTCCATCGAGTCCCCCGTTCATTCCAACTGGAAAGACGCGATCGTGCGGGGCGCCGAGACCGACACGGTCTTCCTCAACCGGTTCTCGAGACCGGGACTGCGGGCCATCCGGACCGAACGAACCAGTCGCCTCGAGAAGGACGAACACGTGCCGCTCACCGAAATGGCCCGGGCCATGGACCTCTATTTCGGCGGCGACATGGAGTCCTCCATCGCTCTCACCGGGCAGGTGATGGGAAGAATCGAATCGGTCCGATCGGTGGTCGACATCATCGGAACCACCGTGGACGAGTTCTACGCCACCGTTTCCCGGGTCAGCGATTTCTCGGCCTGACGAGCGCTCCCCGAACGCAACCCGAGCCAGAGATTCGCCAACGCCAGGGTGAACGCCGTGGCGCCGGCGATGTGGATACCCACCAACAGAGCCGGGATGTCGTTGAAGTACTGCACGTAGCCGACCGCGGCCTGCAGCACGCCGATCGCCAGCACGACTTCGATCGCGTTGTCGAGTCGACCGCGGTCGTTCCCGCGTCGGGTGACCACGATCAGAGCCACCAACAGCGACAGGGTGAGGATCACCGAGATTCCGTGGATCCGCGCGACATTCGAGATGTCGAATCCGAATCGGCGGGCGTTCTCGTCTCCGGCGTGGGGTCCCGAACCCGTCACCACGGTTCCGGTGAAAACCGCGAGCACACCGACGACCACCACCCCCCGTACCCAACGGGCGGTGGAGGTCGAAACGACCGGAACGCGCGCGTCCGAGTCCTCTCCCGAGCGTTTCACGAGGACCAGAGCAGTGACGACCAGGATCATCGACAGGAGGAAGTGCCCCTGATTCGCCAACGGATGGAGATCGGTCAGGACGACGATCCCTCCCAGGATCACCTGTCCGACCACACCCGCGACCAGACCCCACGCCAACCACACCAGATCGGACCGCCGGGGTCGACGCCGCGTGGCCCCGAGCACGGCAACCACCACCCCGAGGGTGACCAATCCGGTGAACAGCCGATTGACCTGCTCGATCGCCCCATGGGTGGACGACACGTCGATGAACTTCTGTTCGTTGCAGCGCGGCCAATCGGTGCAACCGAGACCGGATCCGGTCAGGCGCACCGCGGCGCCGGTCACGACGATGGCGCAGAGAAGTGCGAGGGCCACCACCGCCAGTCGTCGATAGGAGGCCGGACTCACGGGGCAACGCTAGGACGAACGGCCTCCGGCCGCAGAGTCGCATGCGGGTGACCTCGGTCGGACGATGCGGGACACGAACGCCCACCGCTCGCCGACGGGCTGGAGTTGGCCGACGCGCGACCGCCGACGGGTTCACTCCCGCCAACTACGGTCGTCGTGTGATCACCAGCTTCGACGACTATCCGATCCACCCATCCAGCTCTCCGATCGCCGAGACCGGATCGGCCGATATCAACCACTACGACCGCTACTTCTTCAACGGCTATCACCGTGACGGGTCGCTCTATTTCGGTGTCGCCATGGGCCTCTACCCGAACCGCCACGTCGCCGACGCCGCGTTCTCGGTGGTGGTGGAGGGTCGACGTCAGATCTCCGTCCACGCGTCGCGTCGAGCTCCGCACGACCGGCGCGACGCCAATCGGGTCGGGCCCATCGAGGTCCGGATTCTGGAACCGATGAGGAGCCACCGGATCACCGTCGACACATCCGAGGTTCGCGCCGATCTACTGCTCACCGCACGCAGTGGCCCGGTCCAGGAGCCCCACTTCCTCACCAAGGCGGGACAGCGAACCGTGTTCGACTACACACGTCTCACCCAGTTCGGTCGTTGGTCGGGTTGGATCGAGGTCGAAGGTCGACGCTTCGAGATCGACGAGGCATCGTCCTACGGATCGCGCGATCGCTCGTGGGGTGTTCGACCGATCGGTCACCAGAGCGATCTCGGTGCTCCGGTCGGAGGTCGCCAGTTCTTCTGGCTCTGGGGACCGGTCAATTTCCCGGATTTCGCGACGCACTTCGACGTCAACGAGTACGAGGACGGTTCCCGTTGGCATCAGGTTGGACTGGTCGTGAACGATGGACCCTGGCCCGATGGACCGCCACCCACCGAGGCGAGCAGCATCGGGTACCGAGGCCGGCTCCGAACGGGCACGCGCTGGTTCGAGAGCTTCGAGCTCGATCTCGGCTTCGAGAGCCGCCGATCACCGCTGCGTCTCGAATTCGAACCCCTCTACGAGTTCCAGATGATGGGCATCGGCTACCTCCATCCCGAGTGGGGCCACGGCGTCTGGAAAGGTGAGGACGTCCAAGCCGTCGAGGCATGGAATCTGCCGGTCACCCGGCCCCTCTCACCCAGCAACGTCCACATTCAGGCCGTGTGTCGGGTTCGCGCCCACGACGACGACCGCACCCACGAGGGCCTCGGAATCCTGGAACAACTGATCATCGGACCGCACCAGCCGTCGGGAGTCGTCGATCTGTTCGACGGCGCACCCTGAACCGGGACGTCGTCACTGCGGCTCGTTTCCGGAGCAACGTTCTCGTTCCTGTCGTTCCTGTCGTTCCTGTCGTTCCTGTCGTTCCGGCCGTTCTGGTGACGGGTCGGTGATCCTGGTCAGGTGTGACGGATCGTCATTCCGCCGTCGACCACCACGCTCGCTCCGTTCACGAACGATGCGGCCGGCAGGCACAACGACAGAGTCATGTGGGCGACCTCCTCGGGCTCGCCGTACCGCCGGAGTGGCACGCGGCGTCGCGCGTAGGACTCCTTGGCCTCCTCCGGGATGACCGCCGTCATTCCGGTTCGCACGGGTCCGGGACACACACAGTTGACGGTGATTCCGTGTCGACCCAGTTCGACGGCGAAGGAACGAGTGAGAGCGGTGACACCGGCCTTCGACGCCGAGTAGGCCGCGATTCCGGCGGTCGCCACGATCGACTCGGTCGACGCCACGTTGACGATTCGGCCGAATCCGGCTCGCTTCATGTGCGGAACCACGAGACGGATGAGATCGGCGTGCGCGGTGAGATTGACCGCCATGGTGCGATCCCACGTGGAGCGGAACTCGTCCTCCGGCTGTTCGGTGTGCGACAGGAGCGACACTCCGGCATTGTTCACGAGAAAGTCGAGACGCGATCGTCCGGCGACGACCGAATCCACCAGGGCGACCAGAGCCCGACGATCGGTGACGTCCAGCGGATGCGCCGATGCCCTCTCGGTTCCGTGTACCGCGACGATCTCGTCGACCACCTCGCGAACTCGCGCCTCGTCGAGATCGACGACCGCGACATGGGCACCCTCGTCGGCGAACAGATGCGCGGTGGCTCGGCCCATCCCGCTGGCGGCGCCGGTGACGATGCCCACTCGACCATTCAGGGAACGATCGAGTGTGGTCAGCCGAGTCATGTCCTCTTCCAGCTCGACCGACCGGCCATTCCGTAGGTCCGGAGAATGGTTGCTCGAGTGGGACGGATGACCAGGAAGACGTGTGCGTCCGATTCGGGTCCGCCCGGCTCGAAGGCCCGGAGGTCGTATCCCATGCGATCCCAGAGGGCCGAACGTCCGGCCGTGTCCTCGACGAGGGAGGCGTCGCCCCACACGATGCAACTGTCCCATCCGGTGGTCTCCCCGACCGCGAAGTGGACGGTGGCGCGAGGATTCTGGCGGACGTTGCGCACCTTGCGGCTGGCGGCGAGGACGAAGGCCACCACGTCGTCGTCGACCCAGTTCACCGCGACCGGGGCCAGGTGTGGCTCTCCGTCGGATCCCGTGGTGGCAACGAACGCGAAGGGTCCGTAGCGCCGACTGTCGCTCTTGATGTCGTCGAGTGTGGTCATGAGTGTTCCTCCTCTATCCGTGCAACAGGCATCCGTGCAACATTCATCCGCGCATCAGGGGTTCGGGCGCGCATCGGGGGTTCGGGCGTGCATCGGGGGTTCGGGCCGCGAATGCGTCACGGACGTACCTCGTAGAACGCGTTGACCGAGTGATCGACGTCGAGACGCCGGAATCGACTGAATCCGGCCTCGCGAGCCATGGCCCGCGCCTTGGTCTCCGGAAGGCCGAGTGTTCCGAGTCCGGCGCCGTCGGGAGTCGACAATGCCGACGACATGCACGACATGACACTGATTCCGTACACCAGGGAGGCCATCGGATTCTTGCTGACGTTCTCCTCGAACGTGTCGAGAGCCTTGATGTCGACGAGCAGCCAGGTTCCGTCCGCGCGCAACGACCTCCTGATCGCATCCATGGTCTCGGCGGGATGCGTCATGTCGTGCACGCAGTCGAACGCCGTCACCAGATCGAGCGAACCATCGGTCGGCAGTGGACTCCGCCTCGGATCCACGAACGA
>Ga0172376_10001890_pt1 | contig 26292 bp, 16 predicted proteins | sample Lak35m_FD_121114 | JGI IMG/M metagenome (GOLD analysis project Ga0172376, IMG submission 121114) | Freshwater microbial communities from Kabuno Bay, South-Kivu, Congo - kab_092012_35m | ecosystem: Environmental > Aquatic > Freshwater > Lake | place: Democratic Republic of the Congo: South-Kivu...
CAACGGCGAGACGGTAAATCGTTGCTCGAAAGTCTTTCCCGCAGCCGGTCGCATCTTGCTGCAATGCGAAGGCTTCGAGTTATTCGTGCGGCGGTTTGAATTGCTGCCGTTGAAGAGTCGGCAATAGCGAATTGGAACTCAGCATGATTGCCTTGTTGGAAGAACATCGAACGGACCTGACGCAGCTCTGTCGCAAGCATCAAGTGCGCCGACTGGAGATCTTCGGGTCGGCTGCCGATGGCTCGTTCAAAGCCGATAGCGATCTCGATTTCCTCGTTGACTATTTGCCCGAAGCTGACGAGCACGTTGACGACGCATACTTCGGCTTATTGTTTGATTTGGAAGATTTATTCCATCGGAAGATTGATCTCGTGATGGAGCGAGCGATTCGCAATCCGTACTTCCGAGCGGGAGTCGATCAAACCCGGCAGGTGATCTATGCCGCATGACCCCCAGAAGTGCCTTGAGGACATGCGAGCGGCTGCATTGTTGATCCAAACTGCGGTCGCAGGGCGAAGTCGAGACGAGTACCTCAATGATCTCATTCTTCGAGCTGCGGTTGAGCGGCAGTTCGAGATCATTGGCGAAGCTATCAATCGACTCAGAAAACTTGACATCAAACTCGCCGAGCAGATCCCAGAGCATCGTCGCGTTGTTTCGTTTCGAAATGTGTTGGCTCATGGCTACGACTGCGTCGACCACCAAATTGTTTGGCTCACAATCTGCAACAAACTTCCGGCATTGATTCAGCAACTCAACATGTTGCTGAGCGCCGGCGGTAATGCCTGACAGAGACGTTGAATCACTACCTCAATCAAGGAACGCGTGATGACTCAAGCAACTCGGCGTGAATTTCTTGTTACCTCAGCAGCGGCGGCAGTGGCGAGTTCTTTGACTTCGTCGGTGCATGCGGCGGGGAGTGATGTGATTAAGGTCGGGCTCGTCGGTTGCGGCGGGCGCGGGTCGGGGGCGGCTTCGCAGGCTCTTAAGGCTGACAAGAATGTGAAGCTCTTTGCGATGGCGGATGCCTTTGAGGATCAGCTCACGAAGTCACTCGAAGCTCTCACGAAGAACAGCGAGATCGCAGACAAGATCGACGTTGCTCCCGAGCGGCGCTTCGTCGGGTTCGACGCCTATAAAGAGGTGATCGCGACGTGCGATGTCGTCTTGCTGTGCTCGCCGCCGGGCTTCAGGCCAATGCATCTGCGAGCGACGGTTGATGCCGGCAAGCATGTCTTCGCGGAGAAGCCCGTTGCCGTTGATGCGCCCGGAGTGCGAGCGGTCCTTGCGGCTTGCGAGGATGCGAAGAAGAAGAACTTGTCGGTCGTGTCGGGGCTTTGCTTGCGCTACGACAACGGTTTCAAAGAGACCGTGCGGCGCATTCACGACGGAGCCATTGGAGAAGTTGTTACACTCTTCGCGAACGACTATCGCAGCGGGCGACCGAGCAAGACTCGTCAGCCCGATTGGAGCGACATGCAGTGGCAGATGCGCAATTGGTACAACTTCACTTGGCTGTCGGGTGACTTCAACGTCGAGCAACACGTGCATTTTCTCGATGTCTGCGCTTGGGTCATGAAGAACGAGTACCCCGTCAGCGCAATGGGAATGGGCGGGCGCCAGTCGCTGACCGGTCCCGAGTTCGGGCACATCTACGACCACTTTTCGATCGTCTACGAGTACGCGAACGGCGCGCGGTTCATCAGCAATTGCCGTCAGCAACCGGGATGTAAGAACGATCTCAGCTCGCAGGCTTACGGCACGAACGGCCGAGCGATCCTGTCCGAACGCAAGCGCGGTTTGTCGATCCACTCGAAGACCGACTGGTACTTCGATGGCCCGCAGAACTTCATGTATCAGACCGAGCACGACGAACTCTTCGCGAGCATTCGCGCCGGAAAGCCGCTCAACAACGGCGAGTACATGGCGAAGAGCACCTTGCTGGCGATCATGGGTCGCATGGCGGCTTACACCGGTCAGCAAGTCACATGGGAGAAGGCGCTGAACTCGCCGCAGGACCTCTCGCCACCGAAGTACGACTGGAACATCACGCTCGCCGATCCAATGCCCGCTGTGCCGGGAGTCACGAAGTTCACCTAGGGCGAGTCTGAAACGCCGAGACTATCCTTGCGATGTCTACAGAACGGTTCCTTAACTGGGATCGATCGCTTGAAGAGACTTCTGCCCACCGAGGCAGTCCCCGCAATGAGCTTCGGAAATCGCTCATCCATTTGTGACTTACTCATCACGATACTGCCCTAGCGTCTCAGCCGGGAGATGATCCCATTCTTCACGGACCTTACGAAGGCCGGCGCGGCAGAGGTCGTAGTCACGACTTAATCGTTCGAGCACCGGAGCTTGTTCTTCATAAGGCTCTGCATCGAAAGTGCTTGCTATCCGATAGGACTGTCGACCAGTGCGGTCGTAGTCAATCAAATGGTCTTTGCGATCGGGAGCACGCAGTCTCGATAGGGCTTCAGGAAACACGCCACTCCAAAACAACGTGAAGTCACCGATGTGCCGATGCAGTTCGCGTCGCGGCTTGGCCGCGCGGTGATCTGCCTCTTCGAGCATGTCAGCGACCTGATCAAGTCGACGGCCTTCGTGATCTCGAAATCGGTAGACCGTTTCGTGCCGCGTGAACCTCACGAGTAAATCGGTGAGGTAGTCCGTGAGCGCCGGATCGGCGACACCGAGATCCACTTGAAAGGTATGCTCGGTCAAGGCCGCGAACAGACGTCGCAACGCATCTTCGCCAGTGACGAGAGGAATCATGCTGCTTCCCCGAATGAACTGCGTGTGATCTGACCCGAAGTGGTGCTCTCTGAATTGTCGGCACCAGATACTTGAGTCGATTGGCCAAACTTAGCTCTGCGGGCAAAGTTCGATCAACACGGGGAACCGCAATAAGTCGCTCGTCTCAACTCACCGACCAAGACAACAACAAGAAATTTGTCGGACGACAGAATGACTCCAAGGTCACATTAGTAGCTTCAACCTAATGACAGAACTGCCAGTGACGCTTCCCGCAGAAGCCCCAGCAGGACGCGAGACAATTTTTTCACCCGTCTGATCTGCGAACGACCGGGCACGTTGAAAACGGGCTCTACGACTTTTGTCGGAAACGTCTGCTCGCCACTCGCTCCGGAATGAGTTGAGAACATCTTTCGGAACCGGTCTTAGCCGAAGCGGCCCATCACATAATCCTCAGTCTCTTTGAGTTTAGGATTGGTGAAGATCCGCTCGGTCGGCCCGAACTCGATGAGATGCCCCAGATACATAAAGGCGGTGTAGTCGCTGACTCGCGACGCCTGCTGCATGTTGTGAGTCACGATCAAAATCGAATACTCGCCGCGCAATTCGTGAATGAGGTCTTCGATTTTTCCTGTTGCGATCGGGTCGAGCGCCGAGCACGGTTCATCGAGCAGCAACACCTCTGGGTCGCTGGCGATGGCGCGCGCGATGCAAAGTCGTTGCTGCTGACCACCCGAGAGACTGAGACCGCTTTCATGCAGTCGGTCTTTGACTTCATCCCACAACGCGGCACCTTTGAGGGCTCGCTCGCAAATCTCTTCGAGCACACGCTTATCACGTTCGCCATCAATACGGAGCGGATAGACCACATTCTCGAAGATGCTCATGGGAAATGGGTTCGGTTTCTGAAACACCATGCCCATGCGTTTGCGGAGTTGAATGACGTCGATATGCGGATCGAAGATCGAATCACCATTGAGCCGCATGTCACCGCCCAGCTTGATATTGTCGATCAAGTCATTCATCCGGTTCACGCATCGCAACAGCGTTGATTTGCCACACCCCGAGGGCCCAATCAGCGCGGTCACGCCTCCGGCAGGAATCGGCATCTTGACGTCAAACAGTGCCTGCTTGTGGCCGTACCACAAACTGACGTTGTCGATCTCCAGGACGTTGGTGGTGTTTTGCAATTCAGAATGAATGACGGGATCAACGTGCTCGCCGCGCAAGATACGTTCGAGCCGACTAGGAGTTCCGGGATGGTTCTTCGAAGGAGTTGTCACTGCGATGTCCTGAAGCGGTGGTGCCGCGTGAATCTTGGAGTGCGGTGATGGATCCGTGCATTCCAGAGATCAAAACTGACTGAACTGGTACTTCTTCCTCAGCCGAGCTCGCATCCAAATCGCGACCACGTTCATCGTCGCGATGATCACGATCAGCAGCAGCGTCGTCGTAAAGACCATGGGCTTTGCGGCTTCGCTGTTCGGGCTTTGGAAACCCAGGTCATAGATATGAAACCCGACGTGCATGAAGCTGCGTTGCGGATGCAGCGGACCAGTCGGCAAAGCCCCGAGCGATCCACTCCAATCATGTAGATCGATCGGCAAATGCGGCGCAAGCTTGAGCGCTCCGACAAGCATCAGCGGTGCAACCTCTCCAGCTCCGCGCGCCATCGCCAGAATCATGCCCGTCATGATGCCAGGCATCGCTCGCGGTAGGACAATACGTTCGATCGTTTGCCACTTCGTCGCACCACATGCAAGCGAACCTTCACGCATCGAACGTGGCACAGCCGCGAGTGCTTCTTCGGTTGCGACAATGACGACCGGCAATGTCAACAACGCGAGCGTCATCGCCGCCCACATCAGACCGCCAGTACCGTATGTCGGGCTCGGCAAACGCGCTCGATAAAAGCCCTCGAAGTGCGGCGTCTTCGCGAGCAGCAACAAAAACAGCGCGGTCGCACTGATCCACAACAAGAATGACAACCGCGCGCTCCATGGGGATCTCGGACCGCGCGTGCCGACTTGATTCAACTGCTTAATCCCAACAAAGAAGGCTGCACACGCGACGATCGCGAATACCGCCATCATTCCAAACCACTGAGCCGAGGGCCATGGAATGAGCCCTGCATTCTTCGGACCACCGTCGATGTACGAACCGATGATGTAACAAAAGAAACCCATTCCAAAGACACCGAACACGATACTCGGCACACCGGCGAGATTGTTGATCGCAATGCGAACCATGCTGACGATCAAACCGGCTTTCGCGTACTCTCGCAAATAGAGCGACGCAAGCACTCCGAACGGTACGACGCACAACGCCATTAACAGCGTCATGGCGATCGTGCCAAAGATCGCCGGGAAGATGCCACCTTCGCTGTTCGCCTCGCGCGGGTCGTCAATCAAGAATTCCCACCAACGCGAACAATAAACTCGGAGCCGTCCAGCCATTGTCAGTTGATTCGCCGGGTAAGCGCGGACGATGTCAGCGATCTCCAACGTCTGCTCTTTGCCATCAGCCGTCACGACCAACAACTTGTGCCGAGCATTGAGCTGATCCAATTCAGCAATCTTCTGTCGAATGGCCTCAAATTGTTGCTCAAAATCTATGGTTGCTTTTTCGACCTCAACTTGCCGCCGCTTATAAAAGGCAGCCTGAACGCCAACATCGAGTTCGATCTCACGCAGTCCAAGCCGCAAATCTTCAATCTGGCGATTGATGTTGCCAACTTCATGCAGTTCGAGTTCTCGGCGTTCCCGCCATCTCGCTCGGGCTTCGACATGCAGTTCGTTGAATCGTTTCCAAACATTGACGGGGTCCACCTCGACCGGCTTATCGTCGGTCAGCAACGCCTTGGGCATCCCATAGAAGCGTCCCCACGCCAACCGCTCAAACACGATGGCCCACTCAGGATGCGACTCGCCATCAGCGGCGATCTCGAAATCGCTGATCCAGGTAAAATGCTCGTTGGTGAGTTCATAGTTGCCAGTTCGCAACATGCGCCGAGGCATTGGTACCGTGACGCGAGAACTCAACGCCGCGAGCATCTCGGCAGCCCATAAGTCATACAGACCATCCGCCGACTGGAACGCGTCCTTCCTCAATTCAGCGACATCTGCCTGATTGACAATCGACTCGCGCCGCTCGCGATAAGTCGACCATTGGGCGAACAGCGACTCGCCGGTTTGATCAGCACTGACTGCCGCGTTGAGTTCCGCCTCAAGCTTCTCTGAGAACGCCACTGCGCCAGCATTAAGTCGCTTCAACAACTCACCGAGCAACTCATCGCGATCACTCGACGACGCTTCTTGCAGAGCCTGCGTCTGTGAGACCTGCCCGCGCACGTTGCTCACACTGAGCTGACTTAGCTCGCTCAGTCGCTGACGAAAACTCGCCTTGGAGATTTCAGCGGCGAGAGTTTGACGGAAACTCGCATTCAGAAGTTTGTAAGCCGCCGCCTGCTTTTCACCTTCGAGATTGGCAGCCGCGCTGTAGTTCAACAGAAAACGATCACTCTGAGTCAGCTCACCCAGAAAAGTCTCGCCTGCGATCGTCTTCACTTGCAGCAACTTGCTGGGCCAGAACGTTGCGAAGCCCTGCCACAGAATGAGAACGATCAAACTGATGATCATCGCCACGCAGACAACCAAACCTCCGGCGGTGAGCCACAACATCGGCTCTCCCTGCGCGGTTACGGTTGCTCCCGGTCGTTGAGACCGACGCAGTCGTGGCACAGCTTGAGGCGAAGTCGCCGTAGGCGCAGTCGAGGTTTCAGAAACGTGATGATTCATGAGTCAATTCGAGCGGGCTCATGTGAGCGCCGATGAGGAACTGGGATCGGGCGAGTTAAAGAACAGAAAAGGAATCGTGTCCGTGGCGCGGCCCTTGAAGTCAATCTGCCGAGGCGAGCAACCCGCGCGAGTCCGTCGCATGAGTTGCTGGTGGAGTCCAGCACTCACACTCGAACTCACAACTGAAATGCTCGCTTGCGGAACCTCAAGCGCACCACTTCTGCAATCGTGTTGAGCACGAAAGTCAGGGCAAATAATGACAACGCCGCGAGGAACAGCATGCGGTAATGAGTGCTGTCTCTCACCGCTTCCGGCAATTCGACAGCGATATTCGCTGACAAAGTGCGGAAGCCGTTAAAAACATTCCATTCCATGACGGGCGTATTACCGGCAGCCATCAACACGATCATCGTCTCGCCGACCGCTCGGCCCAGTCCGATCATCATCGCCGAAAACAAGCCGCTCAACGCCGTGGGGATGATGACACGTACCGCCGTTTGCCAGGGTGTCGCTCCCGCCCCTAATGATGCCGCTCTCAATGATTCCGGGACTGACGACAGCGCGTCATCTGAGATGGTGTAAATGATTGGAATGATCGCGAAGCCCATTATGAAGCCAACAATCATCGCATTGCGCTGCACGTAAGTGTCAACCAGTGTCCCTCGTAAATCCCAACCGATGGCATCAAGCAACAAACCCGCAATACCTGCGAGAGCCAAGGTTGCCAGACAACATCCGAAGAACTTGAAAAGATCAAACCACACAAATTTCGGGCGGTTCCAATGGTCCGAGTAACGACGCAACACAGGGCGCAACCATCGACTACTCAACAATGCGACGACAATCCCACTGACTGGAGTGAGCAACCACATCCAACCTCCAACACTCGAACCGACTTGCCCGTCTAACCATGCTCGGACGTCGCCCGCAAAGAGCATTCGCTCCACAACCGGCGCACCAAATGACGCCAATAGGAAACCACCCGCGAGCGTCACAAACACTCCCGGGATGCGCCAATGCCGGTACTTCATCGCGGTTGATGGTGGTAACAATTGCCACAAGTAAGCACCCAACAGCACCGCGAATGGCACGCTGAGCACGAGCGTCATGACTTCCGACACGAAATCTTCGACAACCGGAGCAATTACCAATGCAGCCAAAAAACCAAGCACGACGCTGGGAAGACTAGCCATGATCTCGATCGTCGGCTTCACGCGTGCCTTCGTGCGCGGATGCAAAAACTCGCTCGTATAAATCGCAGCTAGCAACGCGAGCGGAGCACCAAACAACATCGAATAGAAGGTCGCTTTGATCGTGCCGAAGATCAGTGGAGCAAGCCCGTATTTGGGCTCGAAGTCATCTGTACCGCTCGACGATTGCCACACATGCTCGGCGGTCTCATAGCCTTCGTACCAAACCTTCGAGAACATGGCGCCAACGGTCGCCTCGGGATGAGGGGCGTCAATCTTCCAGACTTCCACCCCAAGTTTGGTCAGCGCGACGAGCGCATCGTCTTTCGGAGATAAGGCCAACCCCATCACCGAAGGATCCGAACTCGCTTTGGTCTGTGCGAGTTGTTGATCGCTCGTGACATGGAATAAGCCCACAGTCCCATCAGCATAGCCAGCCGCCACCATGCGTGATCGCAATGACGAGGTAATCGCCGTTACCGCCGCCTCACGAGGCGGCAGCGAGTGAGCCAACCTGAGCACCGAGCCATCCGAGGTCTGTGCGTCCTCGGGTTTGACACGAAACCAAACCGCAACGCGTCCCAGAGAATCACCGACCAGGAGCGATGTTTTACCAACCAGGAAGCCCAAGCTCGTCAGCTTGCCATCTCCGGGAACGACATCCAACTCCTCGGCCAGTTCCGGCTGATTAATGACGCGCGTATCGACCCGCTTAAGCCGTCCATCATCCCAGGCGAGATAAACACAATCGCCGAGTCCCGAAAGCTTTAACTGTTTCGGTCGATGGCCACCCGGTAACTCGACGGTCATGGCACCTTGGGTGAGCTTCGTCGTCACTTTTTTCGTCAGGATATTTGTCGTGCGTTTGACGCGCGCAATACGAAGTTCGCCATCGTCCGTGAGTAGGGCCACGATCTCATTCCCTGCCACGCCCGTATCACTCGCTGATTCACCGCGTTGCACAGAAAGATCGATCAGTCGAATCGGAACACCTGACTTCACAACGACCGGGTCTTCGAACTTCACTTTTAGTTGCTGTAACCGAAACTGACCTTCTGGAGTGCGCTCCAACATGCCGCCCTGGAAGGTTTCGACGGATCCCGCAGCTAACTTCTTCATGTCGTCCGTTAGCTCGGACTCCTCGATGAACGACGTCGTGAATTTCACTTGGCCGAGTTGAATAGAGCCATCCGCAAACCCCAGCGCCATTTCTCCCGACGACGAGATAGACCAGGCCGTTAGCTTCCGCTCAGCAGCGACCAAAGGTTGCTCAGACAGTTGTTGTCCGTTGTCGAGTCGAAACGCTCGCAACGTCCCGTCAGAAGACGCCGACCAGCCAATCACAAAATGCTCGTCAGTCCCGACGTGAATCGGATGCGATCCAGACTTTGCGACCCCTGAGATCAAGCGGCCACTTGATAAGGATTCCGGCACGAACAGCGGAACCACCACACTCACCAAGAACACACATACGAGGGCAACGGCCAGAATCGTGCCAATACCGCCCAGAGTAATCAGGGCCCGCGCCACACGATCGACAATGATCAAGCTTGGCCGCGTCTTGCGACTACGACGCTTGCCAGTAAAGCCTGCTTTGTCCTGCGGAGATGGCATTGAGGAGACTCAAGAGGAGCGTGCGGAGAGTTTCTCCGGGGAACGTCGCCCCTCGCTCCGTTGAAGGACGTCTACACTGTCGATGCAAGTCGCTCCGCAACTCGCCACCGAGTCGCGAAACAACTCGGCCCTTATCGGCCTCCGAGCCTGTCTCGCTCCTCACGCGGGCGGGCAAGTTAGCTCAATGATCGACCAACAAGAAAGCCGACGGCCCCTTCTTGGAAACCGTCGGGCGATGCCGAGGTTGATCGCGGTTACTCGATCCCTAGTTTCTCCAACGTCTCTTTGGCGATTGCGGCTGGAACCGGGTAGTAACCGTCCTTCACCACTTCCTGCTGGCCTTGCTTCGAGAAGACGTACTTCACGAACTCTTTGCGCAACGGATCGAGTTGCGTGCCTGGCTTATGGTTGATGTAGACATACAGAAAACGTGACAACGGATACTCGCCATTATAGGCATTCTCAGGAATCGCCTCGACGGCGTCCTCACCAGCAGCGGGAGCGATCGCCAACGCTCGTACGTCAGCGGTCTTATAACCAATTCCACTGTAGCCGATTCCGAACTTGTCCGTCGCAACGCCCTGCACGACGGCCGCGCTGCCAGGCTGTTCTTTAACGCTGTCCTTGAAGTCGCCGCCTTTCAAAGCATGCTCTTTGAAATATCCATAAGTCCCCGACGCCGAATTTCGGCCGTAGAGGCTCACGGGCTGCTTCGCGGACGTTCCCTTCACCCCGATATCGCCCCAAGTACGAATATCGGTCTTAAATCCACCTTTACGAGTCTTCGAGAAGAGCGCGTCCACTTGCGGCAGAGTGAGGCTCTTCAACGCGTTGTCCTTGTGAACATAGACCGCCAGCATGTCGATGCTGGTCGGCAAAGCCGTGGGCTTATAGCCGAACTTCTTTTCGAACTCGTCAATCTCCTTCTCCTTCATCGGACGGCTCATCGGACCGAACTGCGCGGTACCACTAATCAGAGCAGCCGGAGCTGTTGACGACCCCTTGCCTTCAATCTCTACGCGAACATTGGGGTAGAACTTACCGAAGCCCTCGGACCACAACGTCATCTCGTTGTTCATGGTGTCCGAGCCAATGCTCTTGAGATTGCCGGTGACACCTTGAGTGGCTTTGTAGTCAGGCAAGTCTGGATCAACCTTGACTTGCGCTGTCGCCGAGGACGACATCGCTCCGACCGCCATAACACACGTAAAGAACGCGTTTTTCCAGTTACGCATGACAAAATCTCCTGAGTTTGAATGATCGGACGAAGTTCGCCGATGAAGCTCGTAGCCGCAACCAAGGCTAACTCTTTAGACAGCCACCAAGACTGTCCGCTGTCGTCCTTAATTTAGCAGGACGAGTGAAGGGCCAACGGTCGACTCGTTAAGGCTCTGTTAATTTTCCGATCCGCGAGAGCGCGACTACTTCCCAAAATGCCAGCTTGAGAAGTGGTAGCTCGATCGCCCTCCGCTCGAATGCGACGAACCCGACGATCCGCCATCAAACAAACCGAGATGTGGTGCGCGCCAACCAGCGGCAAAAGCCACGCCGAGCCCAAGACACAGAGTCAATCCCAACGCGGTGTAGATCTTGCTCAACATGCACGGCGCTCGCAGAGTTGGTGACGTTAAAGAAACATTCTTGAGGGCGATGGTTACGGGTTTGATCGAGCCGACGGATCAGAAGCATGTAGCGCACGAACCTCAGAGACCAAGCGCCGCAACTCTGCTCCTGTGAGCCTATTCCCCCGAGCAGGCTCACCAACCAAACGCAACGCCTGGCGGGCAGCTTCCTTGTCGTTCATGCGCCACAATAAGTCGGCGAGTTGTAGGAAGTAGTGCGTCAATGTGTATGGTGAAGCCTGCACTAAGTGGTATCGACTTATGAACTGTTGACGAACCGAACCGGAATCTCCAGCCGGTAATTGCCGGATCGCCGCCACCAATTCATCCTCGGTTAAGCGATACTCAGCGGGTTGCATCAACCGAATCCCCTCGAGAAATGTTGTCTTGGCTTCGTCCAACTTACGACGCCGCAATAAGACGGTTCCCAAGGTATGCCGGTGATTCAATGACATCGCTTGTGTCGGTTCCACTTTGCTCAATGTGATCGCCGCACGAATCAATATTTCCGCCGTAGGCAGATAACTGCGCTCTTGCGTCGGCGCAACGGCAAAACGCCACGCGGCACTATTCAAGCGGTCTAAAAATGCAGACTGAGTGCCTCCGATCGAGAGTGGAACGCTCTGCACAGACGAAGCAAAAGCCTGAGCGAGATGCTCAGTTGCGGTCGTATAATCCGCCTCTTCCCAGAGGACCTCACTCCATTCGTAGTGCCAAGTTGCAACCGCTTCAGCGGCGGCCAAATCATCGGGAAACTTCTTTTGAGTTTCGTCGAGCAGAGCCAGCAGCTCGATCCAATGTCGTTTGCCAGAACTGACATCGTTCATTGCGATCGCAGTCCGTACACGGTCGATTGCGTAGGCATTCCGATCGCGGTGGTACTCATAGATTTCTGGGTTCCGCTTCACGAGCGTTTCCAGCAATTCAAAAGCTTGCTGCAAGTTGTTGACGCTGCGTTCAAAGTCCCTGGCGTAGCGTTGCCGCCGTCCCATATCGGCATACATCCGAGCCAAGAAAATCCGCCCATTCGGATCATCGGGATTACGTTGATGCACCTCGCGTCGCAGCACGAAGGCTTCGTTAAAGACTCGATCGCCGTCATCAATGCGTCCAAAGTCACGCAACGCCTTGGAGTAATCGTGTAACACAAGGCTGGCTTCGCTCTTCATCCAATCCGCTTGCATGCGAGGCAAGGCACTGCGCACCAACGACACCGCTTGCTCTAAACTGTTAAACGCTTCTTGCCGTCGCCCCAGCAACTGCAACGAGACAGCTTCGTTAATCAGCGCATTGGCCTTGGTCAGCATGTAAGCAACGAGATCAGGCCGATACGCCAACAATTTGTCGATAGACTGAATGTCCCGACGCCAGGCATTCAAAGCATCAGACGGGCGTCCCGAGTTGTTGTACAGAACTCCCAATGTCCAATAGACCGAGGTTCCATGATAGTGCAGGTCCATGTCGTCTGGAGTTGCATCCAGGCCCGCTTGTAAGTGCTTCTCGGCGTCTTTCAGCAAGGCCTCTGCCTTCGAGTTCTGCTGCTTCGCCTGCAAGATCCGCGCTGCCGCCGAGAGCGCGATAATCCGCTGACGACGTAGAGCCGGATGATCTCCTTCTTCTTTGGCCAACTCTTCGTACAAGCGCAAGGCTTCGTCCAACATTTTCTGGCCAGCAACCTGCGTCTGCGGGTCGTTCTTAAGTTGCAAGGCCGAATCGACATTCGTCTTCAGAACTTGCAACGTGCGATCAAATCGTTTCTCCGCTTGAGCCTGAAGATCGACAGCACGAGCACGCTCTTTTTCAGCCAAGCGACTTTGTTCTTCGGCACGCGACTGAGCCTCCTCGGCGAGCTGGCGCTGCTGATCGGCAGACGCACGGGCCATCACTGCAATCCGCGCCTGCTCGGCAGATTTCAAGCGTTCAGCATCAGCCAAGGCTTTTTGTTCTTCGGCCCGCTTCCATTGATCTTGCGCGCGTTTCCGCTGCTCATTGGCACGATCACGATCGAAAACGGCGTCGCGTTCGTTGCGATTCGCGCGTGCTGCCTCGCGCGAAATGCCAATGATGCCGCCAATTGTTAGCACCACGACCAATGCCAACAGTGACGCAATCGTCGGATAGCGGCGCACCAGCTTGAGCGATTTTTCAACTAAGCCTGCCGGGCGCGCCGCAATCGAATCACCTTGTTGAAAGCGCTGCAAATCTTCAGCCAGTAGCAGTGCAGTCGCGTAGCGCCGTGGCGGCAGCTTTTCGAGACATTTCAAGCAGATGGTCTCAATGTCTCGAGGGATACGCGGCTGCAATTGCCGGGGCGGAACGGCTTCGTTCGACCGCACTTGTTCCAGCGTGTCGAACAACGTCGCACCGCGAAACGGCGGTCGCCCGGTCAGCAATTCGTAAAGAATCGCCCCCAGCGAATAGATGTCCTGTGCCGGGCTGGCATCGTCGCTCGCTCCAGCGGCTTGCTCAGGTGCCATGTAACTCGGCGTCCCGATGACCTGGCCGGTCGCCGTCAGATCACTGCGACTACCGAGCACCTTGGCCAATCCGAAGTCACTGATCTTGGTCTCGATCCGCAATGACGGCGTGGGGTCATTCTCGCGTTGAGGAGCGACCGCGACCGTTGTCCCTGACTGAAGTGACGGCGGTCTTTCGGTCAGCAAGACATTGGCTGGCTTCAGGTCGCGATGCACGATGCCGCGTTCATGAGCGAAATGCGTCGATCGAGCTAACTGCTCGATGATCCGCGCGGCTTCCTGCGCCGGCAATGGACGACCACCCAGCCATTCATAAAGAGTCCCGCCGGGCACATATTCCAGCGACAAGTATGGCAGGCCACGATGCGTGCCCACTTCATAGATCTGCACGATGCCCGCATATTGCAACTGGGCAACCGCTTGGGCTTCCTGCTGAATACGAGCCAGCACTTCGTCACTCGCGACACTGCCTGCCAGCAACATTTTGATCGCCACCGTGCGATTCAGAATTTGCTGACGGGCTCGAAACACGACCGCCATTCCGCCGCGTCCGATCTCTTCCAGCAACTCATAACCTGGCGGTGGATCAACGGGCCGCTGATGACGAAATTGACGCGGCCACTGTTTCTTCGCGGCCTCAGGAGCCGCATCTAACTCCGTCGACGACGGACCTCGATTCCCGACGAGCGAATCCTCAGGAGTCGGCTCTGGAAGTTGATCATTGAATGCCGCCTCAAGCTCGTCGTCCCAGGCATCATCTTCAAGAGCCCCGTGCACAGCAAACAGCCGTTGCAGTCGCTCGGTCAGTTGCGGAAAGCGCGGTGTAAAATCATCGACTCGCGGCTTCTCTCCGAACTCCTCGCGAATCAGCACCTCGTGATAGATCAGATCGAGCAGTTGTTCCTCGTTGCTCGATATTTGCTCAAAGGATTGACCGAGCGACTCAACGCCCACCCGCTTTCCCGCGCGCCACTGAGCCCGCAGTTCTTGAGCCAGCAATTCAATTTGCGAACTCAACGACGCCGACAAACTGTCGATGTTCTCACGAATTGTTAATGGAGCATCCGACCGGCACAGCTCTGCAGAAGCACTGACTTTGGCCAAATCGTCAGCGCGTTGATCGACGGCGGATGAACGGAGTTGCTCAGCCATGCGACTGCTCCAGTCCCAATTCTTCAGCGACGCGATCCAATGCGCGCGTCAGTCGCATCCGAACGGCATTCGCGTGTTCGCCAGCGGAAGCGGCAATGTCATTCCAATTCTGACCTTCGGCGCGCTGCTCCATGAGCTTCAATTCATCGGCATTCAGCCGATTACGAACTTGCTCCAGCAAATCGCGATTAACCAACACCGATGCGGGCCCAGGTTGACTTGATTCGAACTGCAACTCAGAGCCGTCGGCATTCTGCATCGAAACGTTGCGACGTCCATCGCGGCGATCGGCCTGCGATCGCCGCGCCCAATCAATGACTCGATTGCGTGCCATCGTGACGAGCAGCTTGAGCAGCTCATCTGGGGTTTGAATGTCGTACTGACCGGCTGCGGTCCGCACGAAGAATCCTGCGAGCACCGACTGGCAAATATCGATCGAGTCCACCAGCCGCCGCAGTCGGGCATCGGTCAGACGCACGCGAATCGCGCGCCGCAACTCGGGTTCATAGGTCCGCACAAGGTCCTCAGCCGCAGCCGGATCGCCCGTACGAACGCGACCCAATAACTCTGCGACGTTTGCGCCACTCATCTTGAGAATCCTCTTTGGCTGGCCCGCTCATCGAAGGACTGTCACTGATCATGAGTCTAAGGCCATTCGTCAAAATTACGACCGCTCAAGGTTGGAGTAACCCGCTCCCCGGTGAGTTCCCATCCTGACGATGGGACCTGAACTACTTGTCATCGAGTGCTCGATGCGAACACAGTCTTTATCGTCCAACTCATTGCCACTCACCTCCAGAGACCATTTGCTGTGTTGCCGCTTGTTGCCGAACTACCGCCGTCACTCAGTGTGGAAGATGCGCTGCGTGCGTTTCGCGATGGTCGGAACCTCGTGCTCTTCGACAGTGCCCTGCTCCGCGATCGACTCGGTCGCTATTCGTTCCTCAGCGCGAATCCCGTCCGCACCGCAACCATCGACCGCCCGCAATTCGGACTCGACCCGTTCCGAACGCCTCGGCAATGGTCAGATGCCTTCCAAGCCGAGACCGTGCCCGGCTTGCCTCCGTTTCAAGGAGGCATCGCGGGCCATCTCTCCTATGAATTGGGAAGCTGCTTCGAGCGACTCCCCATGGCCAGCCGGGACGAATTCCAATTCCCTGTGGCGTTCTTCGGGCTCTATGACTGGGTCCTGGCCTGGGACCATTTGCAGCAACGTGTGTGGCTGATCTCGCAAGGATTTCCGGAAGTCGAACCGACCGCACGCCAGGATCGAGCCGCGCAGCAACTCGTTCGTGTGCAGCAACAACTCGACGTCAGACCGCCCACACGCGATGACCATTCGACAGCGATCAACCCGCTGGAATTCGCGCCGCAATTCGAACTGCCCGGTGAACCGGGCGTGAGCAGCAACTTCTCGCGGAATGCTTATTTGCAAGCCGTCGAGCGAGTCATCGAATACATCCGCGCGGGGGACATCTTTCAGGCCAACTTGTCGCAGCGCTTGCTCGCGCGGTGCTCACTGCCACCCATTGAGCTCTATCTACGATTGAGACGCCTAAACTCGGCGCCGTTTGCCGGTCTGCTTGTGCAAGACGACTGGGCAATCGCCAGCGCATCGCCCGAGCGGTTTCTCAAGGTCGTTGGTCGTGAGATCGAAACCCGACCCATCAAAGGTACGCGCCAACGGCGAGCAACACCCGAAGCCGATCTCTTCACCCGCGACGAACTTCGAGAAAGTGAGAAAGACACCGCCGAGAATGTGATGATCGTCGATCTCTTGCGCAACGACTTGTCGCGCGTCTGCGCTGCCGGTTCGATCTCGGTGCCGCAACTGTGCGTCGCCGAGACCTACGAAACTGTGCAACACCTCGTCTCCGAAATTCGAGGCCGCCTCGCCGACCCGTTCGACGTTTGGGATTTGCTCGCCGCGACCTTTCCGGGAGGTTCGATTACCGGTGCCCCAAAAGTCCGCGCGATGGAAATCATCGCCGAGTTGGAACCAACCGTGCGCGGGCCATACTGCGGTAGTCTCTTCTATGTCAGTGCCGATGGCACGCTCGACAGCAGCATCTTGATTCGGTCATTCGTACAACGCTCTGGTTGGGTGCAATGCTGCGCCGGTGGCGGAATCGTCGCGCAGTCAGATCCCATTGCTGAATACGAGGAGACGTTGCACAAAGCCGAAGGCATGTTGCGCGTCCTGCGTAATAGTCGCTAACGGACGGCTCCATCGCCGACATCTTCATCAACGAGCCTCACACATGCTGCTGCTCATCGACAACTATGACAGCTTCGTCTTCAACCTCGACCGCTACTTCCACGAGTTGGAGCAAGAGACGCTTGTCGTGCGCAACGATGGCCTCAGTGTCGACGATGTCACCGCGATGCAACCTCAAGCCGTCATCCTCTCGCCGGGACCGTGCTCGCCGAACGAAGCTGGCATCTGTGTGGAACTCATCCGCCGCCTCCACAAACGACTGCCGATCTTCGGAGTCTGCCTCGGACATCAAGCACTCGGTGCAGCTTTCGGAGCCCGTATCGCGCGTGCGCCCGAACCTGTTCACGGACGAGTCTCGCCGATCGCGCATGCCGGCTCGCCGCTCTTCGCCGACATTCCAAATCCCTTTCAAGCGACGCGCTATCACTCGCTGATTGTCGAGGAACAGACTTTGCCGCCTGAGCTTGTTGTCACCGCTCGAACTCCCGACGGACTTGTGATGGCGCTGGAGCACGCACGACTTCCCGTGTGCAGCGTGCAGTTCCATCCCGAGTCCGTACTGACTCAGCATGGGCACCGCTTGCTCGCGAACTTCCTCAAGCGAGCCGCGATTGCCTGTGGACCAATCCCATGTGGCGATGCACTCGATGCCGCGTCCATCCATCCTCAACTGGCCGACGAACTGGAAGCCGAGATCGATTCGCGCTGGGTCACAGAGACCCCGAGCAAACCCTTGCATTGGTGATCTCATACGAATCGCAGGAACTCCCTGCACTCCGACGTGAGCCGAACGCGTTAGCGTCGGGCGAGAAAACCACGGCCCGTGGCTAGCGCCGGCGGCTCACATTCCGCGCGACTGTCTTTCTGCGATCCGCATCAGGAAGTGCCGTGTCTCTCCTTGAATGCCTTGCCGCAACACCCAGCGTCCATTGTGACGACCTTGTCCGTGCTCTCTGTGTTTCAAATGCCTTCGAAAGACAGCGTCACAGAGGTCACGGAGTTCCAAGCGAGCCCCTCAACGACCACCAACTGGCTGCAACGGGCAATGCGCAACCGAGAATGTTTCGGTCAGCGAACCGCCTTCAAACTCGACAGTCACCGTGCGCCGCTTCGCGAAGCCGTTGACGTCGACGACGATTCCGCGACCGTAACGCGGATGCCGGACATGAGCGCCGATCGCAAACGACGTTGGTAGTTCGGCCTCTTCGAGCTTTCCGGCCAACAACGCCGCCCCGGTCATCAGCATCGGCTTGCCTGCTGACTCCTGCAGCCTCTTCTTGAGTTCTTGCCGACGCAGCTCGTCCGAAGACAGCCCCGACGAACTGCGCGTCGGCACCGGCTGAGTCATGTCCAGCGTGTCGTAAGTCGTCTCTTGCAGGAACGAACTGAGGATCGTGCTGCGCGGTTTGCCATGCTCATCGCGCACGGCGGCGGTTGTCAAAAACAGCGACCGCATGGCCCGCGTCATGCCGACGAACAAGAGACGCCGCTCTTCTTCGAGTTGCCGCGCGCCTTGCATGGGATCGGGGCTCTTTAACGAGCGTTCGTGCGGGATCAACCCGTGCTCGACACCGGCAATGAAGACGACCGGGAACTCAAGGCCCTTCGCCGAATGCAGCGTCATCAGCGTTACTTTACCGGCAGCGGGGTCGACCAGCTCATCATCGGAAACAAGCGCGGTCGTCTCCAGAAACCCACCGATCGTGCGTTCGTCGCCAGCGCGTTCGTCGTATTGTGCCGCCGCGTTGATGAGCTCTTCCACGTTGGCGCGCCGCTCGATCGCTTGCTCGGAATCATGCTCGATACACAGTCTGGCGTAGTTGGTGCGCTCGATGACGTGCTTGAGCAAGTCGCTGACGCTGCCGGAATGCGCCAGCGAGAAACTCTCGATCATGCGAACGAACGCCTTGCATTTCACTTGCGCAGCCTTCGAGAGATCCTCGACGTCGGTTGCCGACCGCGCGGCATCGAAGAGGCTGACTTTGTTGAGGTTCGCCCAGCGTTGCAGCTTTGTGACGCTCGCCGCACCGATTCCCCGCGCGGGCTTATTGACAATCCGAGCAAACGCGATGGTATCGGCGGGATTCTCAATGAGTCTCAAATAGGCCAGCAGATCTTTGACTTCCGTCCGGTCATAGAACGCGACGCCGCCCGCAACTTGAAATGGCACATGCTGCCGAGTCAGTGCTAACTCAAACTCGCGCGACATCGCGTTGACGCGGTAAAAGATCGCGCAGTCCGACCACTTCCGTTCGCCATCCGCACTAAGCTTACGCATGAGCTGCGCAACTCCGTCCGCCTCCTGATGGCTGTCCGCAAACTTGAGGAGCTGCACTGGATCGCCGTCAACATTGTCCGTGATGAGCGACTTCGCTTTGCGCAGTCGATTGTGAGCAATGAGCTGATCCGCCGACTTCAAGATCAAGGCCGTACTGCGAAAGTTCTGTTCCAGCCGCACGAGTCGAGCACCTGGAAAATCCCGCTCGAAATTAAGGATGTTGTCGATGTGCGCCCCGCGCCAGCCGTAGATCGACTGATCGGGATCGCCGGTCACACACACGTTCGGATAATCGACCGACAGCGCGCGAACGATCGCGTATTGAGCTGGATTCGTATCCTGATACTCGTCGACCAACACAAAGCGAAATCGCTCGTCGTAGTCCGCACGCAGTTCCGGGTTGTCGTGAAACAACCGCACGACATGCAGCAACAAGTCATCAAAATCAACTGCGTTCGACTGCAATAGAGCCTGCTGATATCGCGGATAGACCTGCTTGACGACCGCATCGAACGGCTCGCCAACAGAGTCATCGAGCGACGCCGCGAACTGCTCGGGCGCGACGAATGCATTCTTAATCTTGCTCATCCGCATGGCGATCTTGTTGGCTGGAACGCGAAGCGCATCAAGATCCAGTTCCTCAAGCACATGCCGCACGACCTGCAATTGGTCGGCCTTGTCATAGATCACAAAGTTCGATTCGAGCCCGACGAGCTGAGCACGTCGTCGCAGCACACTCGCGCAAAAGCGATGAAAAGTGCTGACCCAAACTTTGCTCTCCGGCAGCAACGTATCGACGCGTTCTTGCATCTCGCGAGCAGCTCGGTTGGTGAACGTGATCGCCAGGATACGTCGCGACGAGACGCCTCGTTCAATCAACCGCGCGATGCGCCGAGTAATCACGCGAGTCTTCCCCGATCCCGGACCGGCCAGCACGAGCAGCGGCCCCTCGAAAGTGTCGACGGCTGCGCGTTGAGCGTCCGTCAGGCCCGAAAGAATGTCGCGCGAGGCATCCATGCGAAGAAGCTATTTAGAGGTCAGATGAAGGGACGAGAACATCGACGACGAGTCGCACCTGCAGATCAGCTACAAGTTAAAGGCGATCGTTGCTCAAGCAGCAGGCCGATGCCACTGACTCCCTACGTGAAGCCGAAGTGGAGCCGTTAGAACTGACCTTCTCGCAATTCCCTCGTTATCGCTCTGATACCACGTCATGTCGAAGGAGCGATTTATGAGGTTGACGTTCAAGCCGATGCTGCCCAGCAGGCTCGTCGTGCGTAGATCTATCAAACTGTTGGCTGCCAGCTTGCTGGTCGGGGCCATCGCGCTGTGTGCGCTGGTGGCGTTTATTTGGCAGGTCTTCCCGGTGCCCATGCAGACGCTGGCCGAATGGCCCGCCAGTCCCGTCGTCACGGATCGCGACGGCCACACTATCGCGCGTTTGGTCGGACGCGACGAGCAGTGGCGACTGCCAGTACCCGCTGCGGACATGTCAGATTGGCTTCTGCAAGCCACGATCGCTGCCGAGGACGCTCGGTTCTCTGCGCACTGCGGCATTGATCCACTCGCGGTGTTACGAGCCGTGCAGCAAAACATCACTCGCGGCCGAGTCGTGTCGGGAGCGAGCACGTTGTCGATGCAAGTTTGCCGCATGCTTGACGATCGCCCGCGCACGTTGTTTTCGAAGCTCGTCGACGGCGTCCGAGCAATCCAACTCGAACGTCAATGTTCCAAGCACGAGATCATCGAGGACTACCTCAACATCGCTCCATACGGCGGCAACATTCGCGGAGTCGAAGCCGCTTCCCTGCTTTACTTCGGCAAGCATGCTCGAGACTTGTCTCTCGGCGAAGCGACGTTGTTGGCTGGTATTCCTCAACAACCAAACCGCCTGCGACCGGACCTGCATCTGACACGGTGCCTCCAGCGACGTGACTATGTCTTACAGCGCATGACCGACCTGGGCTTCATCTCTGCTTCAGATGCTGAACACGCTCGCAAGCTGCCGCTCGATGTACGGCGTCAGTTCAATCCCACTCCGCCACCGGTCGCATCCTTCGCGTTACAGCGACGGCCGCATGGTGGACAGCTCGCGATTGACACGGCCCTCCAAACGCTCGCGGAGCAAGCTGTCATTGAACGGCGAAAGCGATTGCCGTCGGGCGCGGATGTGTCGGTCGTCGTAATCGACATCGCAAGCGGTGAACTGCGAGCTCTCGTCGGTTCCGCAGATGCTAGCGATCCGATCGACGGACAGATCAACGGCTTCGCCGCGCGACGCAGTCCGGGTTCGGCGTTGAAACCGTTTCTGTATGCCGCCGCCTTCGAGACACAACGGCTTGGTCCCGATTCGATCGTCGCTGATGATCCCCAACAGTTCGCTGATTGGACTCCTGAAAACTTTGATCGCGAGTTCGCCGGTCGGTTGACCGCCGGTGAAGCACTGCGGGCGTCGCGCAACATCCCTGCAATTCACATGGCTCAAACTATCGGCCTCGATCGTTGCACTGGCTTAATGGAAGCCTGTGGATTGAGTTTGCCGCCGAACGCCACTCAGCGCGGCGGGCTGACGCTCGCGGTGGGCGGTATCGAAGTCACGTTGCTCGAACTGACAAATGCCTACGCCACACTCGGCCGTCGAGGTGAGTATCTGCCAACGACGTTGTTCCTCAATGAGCCGGGATCACCCCAGAACGAACGCTCCGCGCGCGCCATCTCACCCGCTGTTTGCGCGGCCGTTAACGACATCCTGTCGTCACGCCGCCGCGTGCCCAGTGGTATTGATCCGGCCACAGGTCGCTCGTGGTTCATGTGGAAGACCGGCACGAGTTCTGGTCGGCGTGACGCTTGGGCTGTCGGACACAATCACCGGTTCGCCATTGGAGTCTGGGTTGGCAAGTTCTCTGGAGCAGGCCATCACGACTTCGTTGGCAAGGACGCCGCCGAACCGCTGCTCGCCAAGCTCTTTCAGGAATCCATTGTGAGAAATGATCGCGATCCCGCGCCGCTTGAGTCTTGGGTCATCACCAATCCACTCCCAGTGCCTGATGTCACTTCGAGCCCACTAGCCGTGACGTCGCCGCAGATCGGAGAAGTCTTCATTGCCGTCGCGGGTCAGTCGGTAATTCATCCGCGCGTGAACCGCGACATCGCCAGCGGTCACTGGTTCTTGAACAACCGCTTCTTAGGCACGTCGCGTCCTGAGCGGCTGGAGCTCGCCGTTGGTTCTTACGAACTGCGCTGCGTCACCTCCACAGGACAAGTACTCGCGACCATGTTCCGAGTCGAATGATTCGAGTACTGGCACGTTGTCCGCGTTTAACCGAGACGTCCTCGCGTCATCCGTTTGCGTAGCAGGCACATTCCATGTGCCGTTCGCCAGAGGCGAGTGACGGCCCACAGAAGGCCCCTACAACGTTCTCAAGCCAGTACGATCGCATGTTCGCTTCCGAGCTGTCTGCCAGACCGCTCCCGCCCACGCGACTGAGGCCGCGAGCACACACATCCCTCCGACTGTATGCAAGCTGCGAAACACAATCTGCGAGAGTGAGCGTTGCACGGCAACAATTCCCAGCGGAGCGAACCCAAACTTCAGCATCCAGACCGCGACGCCAAACACCACCTGTAAGCCGATCATCCCGATGACCCAATAGCTGCGACGCCGCACGCTGCTCGCTGCCCGCCGCGACAACCACACGACGCCAACTCCTCCCAACGTCACGACAATCGCGCCGCCGAGATGCTCTGGCATCAACAGACCCAGATGCCTCAAGAATGCTCCCGCGACGTATTGAGCCATACACACCAAAGGCCAGACAAACGCCAACGCCCCATGCGGACCGTTCACGAATTCGGCGTCAGCTTCACACACGATGTGTTTGACACTCGTCAGCGCCGCCACTTCCCACAAGACGACGAAGACCACACAACCAAAGATGCTATGGCCCATCGCGATGATCTGTTGGTCCAGTCGCACGCGCAACCCACCGATCAACCCTTGAACGATGATTCCCAACAACGCGATCACGGCACCACGCTTGATCGCAACCGAGGCCTCCAACATCCACGCGGCCACGACGAGGCCTATGCCACAAAACCCAATCAACATTCCGGCCAGGCGATGTCCATGTTCGATGAATTGATCTCCGTGAGACTGCAACCACGGATAAGTCAGCATGTTCTGACCATCGGACGTCGGCCAATCTAAGAAAGCCATGCCAGCACCGAGCGTCGTGACGAGCGACCCCATCACTATCGGCAACAGCGACAAAAATGCCGTGCCGAGCGCGAGTCGATGAATCAAAACAGCACGACGAACAGGTGGATCGACAACAGGAGCAAGCACATCAGCCAACGCAGCGTTCCTTCAAGAATCGAGAACCAAGAGTGGGACCACAGCATAGCGACTCGTCCCCGCCATTGTTGCCCTGACGACCGTACGACATCCTAAAGCACTCCCTGGAAGCGAGTTTCCTTCAGAGCAGACTGTCACATGCGCCTAAGCGTCAACTTAGAACACACTCATCTTGAGGCCCTCGAATCTTTCTGCCAGGCGTCATCGTTGTCGCCAAGACGATGACAGAGAAATTGGGTCGCCGAACAATGAGCTCCGCAATGCACCAAAAATGGAAACGTGGAATGACTCGCATCGCTCTCGCCGCACTCCTTGCCATTCCATCGCTGATCGCCAGCGCCGACGATCACTTCGCCAAGCGGGTCGTCCCGATCTTGCAAGCACGTTGCGTGAGTTGTCACAACGACCTCGATCGCAAAGGCTCGTTCTCTGTGCAGAGCCGCTCAGAGGCACTCGACAGCGGATTCATCGAACCCGGTCAGCCGGACGACAGCCACTTCCTCAAAGTGCTGCTGCCCGAGAACGGCAAGCGGCCAACGATGCCGAAAAGCGGCGAGCCACTCAAAGCCGCCGAGATCGCTGCCATTCGCGAATGGATCAAGGGTGGAGCCTCATGGCCCGACGGACTGCAGATCGAGGAACCTGTCGTCGAAGCCTCGGAATGGTGGGCTTTCAAGCCGGTCATTAAACCGACCGTCCCTACGGCCGCTGCGGCTCCCCGATCAAAGGCTCATAAAAAGCTGCCGGAGCATCCGATCGATGCCTTCATCGAAAAGACACTCGTCGAGAACTCGCTAAGTCGACGACAAGAAGCCACACCGCGCGTGTTGGTCCGTCGTCTCTACTTTGATCTGCTCGGCCTGCCGCCGACTCCTCTTGAAATCGCGGACTTCGAGCGTCAGTGCGCCGAGCAGTCGGTCGACTTGGCTTACGGGCAACTCGTCGATCGCTTGTTGCAGTCGCCTCATTATGGTGAGCGTTGGGCTCGGCATTGGCTCGACGTCGTGAAGTACGCCGACACCGCTGGCTACGACAAAGACAAGCTGCGTCCCCACGCGTGGCCTTATCGCGACTATGTCATCAAGTCCTTCAATGACGACAAGCCCTACGCACGCTTCGTCCAAGAACAGATCGCCGGAGACGTGCTCTTCCCTGGGACTCAAGACGGCATTCTGGGGCTGGGCTTCATCGCTGCCGGACCTTGGGACTGGATCGGTCACGCGGAAGTCCCCGAGAGCAAAATCGATGGCAAGATCGCGCGGCACACCGACCGCGACGAAATGGTGACCAATACGCTCAACACGTTTTGTTCGGTGACCATCCAATGCTGCCAGTGCCACAACCACAAGTTCGATCCGTTCACACAAGAGCATTACTACAACCTGCAAACCATCTTCGCGGCTATCGACAAAGCTGACCGCCCGTATGACCTTGACCCCCAGGTCGAGCAGCGGCGTCTCAAACTCAACGCCGACTTAAAAGCCGCGCGCGAGGCTCAGCAGCGACTACAAGCCGCGATCGCTGCAGACGGTGGTGCCGAACTTGTCGCCTTAGAACAACGCATTGCCGTGCTGCGGCCGAAAACCATTCCCGCCACGAAGCGCCCTGAGTTTGGCTATCACAGCGCGATCTCAGCCCAGCAAGACGTTGAGAAGTGGGTGCAGATCGATCTCGGTCGTGACGTCGACATCGAACGGCTCGTGCTGCGTCCGTGCCATGACGAGTTCAACAACATTGGAGCTGGCTTCGGCTTTCCGGTGCGATTCACCATCACAGCGGCAAAGGTTGCCGATGCCCTCAACGCGAAAGCACCGAATCCCAGTCGCATCACTCTGCATGATGCTTCTCAGAAGAACGTCCCCAACCCGGGCCTCGTGCCGTATGAAATCGCCGTCGCAAAACAGTCCGTGCGATTCATTCGCGTGACCGTAAGTAAACTCGCGCCGCGACAGAACGACTTCATTCTCGCGCTCGCGGAGTTGCAGGCATTCGATGGCACCGGACAGAACGTCGCAAAGGGCGCGGTCGTGTCAGCCCTTGATTCGATCGAAGCGGCGCCTCGTTGGCGCAAGGCAAATCTCACAGACGACATTTGGGCAACTGCCGGTGACGAGGCCGCGATCAAAGAACTCGCCACTGCTCACTCTCAACGGCAAGGCATTCTTGATCGCATCACGACTCCTGAACGCATCACCGAGCGCGAGCGGCTGAAGAAGGAAATCGACGCAGCCGAAGGCCTGCTCAAGAGCTTGCCCGCCGGTCGCATGGTACATGCCGCTGCCACGCACTTCGCTCCGATTGCCAACTTCGCCCCAACGAATGGCAAGCCACGCACGATCCACTTGCTGCATCGCGGCAACGTCTTGCAACCCCGAGCCGCTTCGGTCCCCGGCACGCTGCCGTTGCTCGGTGCACTCGAAGCCTCGTCCAACGCGACCACCAAACTGACAGCCGCGACCGACAAACTCGGTCGCTTCGCACTGCCTGCCGACCACTCGGAAGGCGATCGTCGAGCAGCACTCGCGCACTGGATCACGCGACTCGATCACCCGTTGACCTGGCGTTCAATCGTCAATCGCATTTGGCAACATCACTTCGGTCGGGGCATCGTCGAGACTCCGAACGACTTTGGCCGCATGGGCAAATTGCCGACGCATCCCGAATTGCTCGATTGGCTGGCCGCTGACTTCCGGGACAACGGCCAGTCCATCAAGCGTCTCCACAGACTGATCGTGACGAGCGCGACTTATCGTCAGGATTCCAGCCACCACGAAGCGGCCTCCGCGCTCGACTCTGATAATCGACTCTTATGGCGCATGAACCGTCGTCGCCTCGA
>Ga0172376_10001893_pt1 | contig 26245 bp, 21 predicted proteins | sample Lak35m_FD_121114 | JGI IMG/M metagenome (GOLD analysis project Ga0172376, IMG submission 121114) | Freshwater microbial communities from Kabuno Bay, South-Kivu, Congo - kab_092012_35m | ecosystem: Environmental > Aquatic > Freshwater > Lake | place: Democratic Republic of the Congo: South-Kivu...
GGATCCCGGCCGGCCCCCTTGGCGAAAAACCCAGAGCACAAGCCACATGCCCACGCGTGACACGCTCGGCGGAATCGTCCACACGTATCAGCGCTACGACCCCGCGCGGATCCCACCACCACGGCCACCCGAGGTGGATCTTGTCTCACCGGCGATGGAACACCTGCTCGAATTCGGCGGCATCGACGAGCTCACCGACGAGCAGCTGGCCAATGCCGTGATGCTCGACCCCGAGCAGATCAAGGGGCTCGGGCCGTCTCTCGATTCGCTCAAGCGGCGGCTCGAGGAGCGGCGGCAGAAGATCCTCGATCGCTACGAGACGGAGAGCGTTCGCAAGAAGGCCCGGAGCAGCTTTCGCGAAGCGGCCCAGCGCGCGCAGCCGCCGGCAAAACATCGCGAAGCCTTTCAAACGGCCGTGCGCGAGGAGCAGATGCGGCAGCTCGAGCGGCTCTGGTATGGCCAGAACGACGATCAGAGCCGGTTTGGAACGCAGCTCGTCGCGGTCGTCGATCGGCTCGGCGACGTTTATCAGGTGGACGAACTGGCGGCGAAGTGGACGTTCACCGGCCGCGAGAAGCTCACGGTCCCAGAGGCGCTCGACGTGAAGGAGGAGCTCGAGACGATCGAGGATCTCCTGCGGCAGCTCGAGGAGGCGCGGAAGAACGCCCGGATCGGGCTCATCGACATGGAGGCGCTCGGCCAGTTCGTCGAATCGGGTGAGCTCGACGAACTGGCGCGGCTCAAGCAGCAGGTGCAGGACCTCGTCGAGCAGATGGCGTCGCAGCAGGGGCTCGAGCGGACAAAGCGTGGCTACGAGCTGACGCCGAAGGCGATGCGGATCTTCCAGGGCAGATTGCTCGAGCGGATCTTCTCGGCGCTCGCCCCCTCCCGCACGGGCCGGCATCAGGTCAACGTGCAAGGGGATGGGGCTGTCGAGCTCGTGCCGACACGGCCCTACGAGTTTGGCGACTCGGTGGCCCACATGGACATTCCCGGGTCGCTCGTGAACGCCATGCTGCGGACGGCGGGCGAGCCGGGCGGCGGCCCCTTGCGGCTTGCGCAGCGCGACATCGAAGTCCACCGCACCCGCAATACGCCGAAGTGCGCGACGACCGTCGTCCTCGACATGAGCGGCTCGATGCGCTACGGCGGCCTCTATGTTAACGTGAAGCGGATGGCACTGGCGCTCCAGGGTCTCGTGCAAAAGGAATACCCCGGCGATTTTCTGCAGTTCATCGAGATGTATTCCTTCGCGAAGCCGCGGCCGACCGGAGAGATCGTCAGGCTGCTGCCCAAGCCGGTCACGATCTTCGATTCGGTCGTCAGGCTGCGGGCCGACATGGCCGACCCGGCGATCTCCGAAAGCGACGTCCCGCCCCACTTCACGAACATCCAGCATGCGCTGCAGCTCTCGCGGCAGCATCTCGCCCGGCAAGACACGCCCAACAAGCAGGTGATCATCATCACCGACGGCCTGCCGACGGCGCACTTCGAGGGGAGCCAGCTCTTCCTGCTCTATCCGCCGCACCCGCGCACGGAAGAGGCCACGATCCGCGAGGCGCAGGCCTGCCGCCGGGAGGGGATCACGGTGAACGTGTTTCTGCTCTCGGGCTGGTCGCAATCGCGGGAAGACATCCAATTCGCCTATCGGCTCGCCGAGACGGCGAAGGGCCGCGTCTTCTTCACGGCCGGGAAGGACCTCGACCGCTTCGTCGTCTGGGACTACGTCTCCCGCCGCCGCTCGATCATCTCGTAGGACAGGCCTCCGTGCCTGTCCCGAGCCAGACAGGCAGAGACGTTTTCAGGGCAGGCTGAAGCCTACCCTACCGGGCGGAGAGGAGTTCGCGGCGGAGCATCAGGGCCGAGCCCGCCGCGGCGGCAGCCGCGAGCGTGGCCAGCGTCCAGAGCGGCACGATCCGCTTGGGCGCCGCGTCCTCGCGGTCGCGGGCCTGCTCGGCGAGATCGACCGGCGTAAGCCCCGCGGCCCGCCGCGCCCGCTCGTCAGCCGCCTGCTGCCGCCCGAGAAACCGCCCTTCGATCTGCCGTTGCCGGACGTCGAATTTCGGCGCGATCAGCCCGAGGCCCACCAGCGCCATGAGCGAAAACGCCAGCGCCCAAAACCACGGGCTGTCGGTGAGGCGGTGGGGGGCGGCCATGGCCGCATTGTAGACGGCGCAACAGTAGACCGCTTGCATCCGCAAGCGGATGCCGATCCGCTTGCGGAGCAAGCGGTCTACTCAGGCAGGCTGAAGCCTACCCTACACCAGGCCGGGCCAGCGGGCTTGGACGTCTCGACCGGCGTAGACCGCGCCGTCGCCGAGCGACTCGGCGATCCGCAGGAGCTGATTGTACTTCGCGATCCGGTCGCTGCGCGAGGCCGAGCCCGTCTTGATCTGGCCGGTCGAGAGGCCGACGGCGAGATCGGCGATCGTCGCGTCTTCCGTCTCACCGCTGCGGTGGCTGGAGATCGACGTGTAGCCCGAGCGGTGGGCCAGCGACACGGCGGCGATCGTCTCGGTGAGCGTGCCGATCTGATTGACCTTCACGAGGATGCTGTTGGCCACGCCCTCGGCGATGCCGCGGGCCAGCCGCTCGGAGTTGGTCACGAAGAGATCGTCGCCCACGAGCTGCACCTTGTCGCCGATCTTCTCGCTGATGAGCTTCCAGCCCTTCCAGTCGTCCTCGGAGCAGCCGTCCTCGATCGACATGATCGGGTAGCGGCCGGCGAGGCCGGCGAGGAAATCGACCATGCCAGCCGAGTCGAGCGACTTGCCCTCGATCGTGTAGGTGCCGCTCTTGGAATCGAAGAGCTCGGTGGCCGCAACGTCGAGCGCGATCGCGATCTGCTTGCCGGGCTCGTAGCCGGCGTTGGAAATCGCGGCGAGGATCACCTCGAGCGCCTCGGCGCAGGTGCCGATGTGCGGGGCGAAGCCGCCCTCGTCGCCGACGGCGGTGGCGAGCTTCTTGTCCTTGAGGACCTTCTTCAGCGCGTGGAAGGTTTCCACGCCGGCGCGGAGGGCGTCATCGAACGTGTCGAAGCCCAGCGGCATTACCATGAATTCCTGCACGTCGAGCGGATTGTCGGCGTGCGCGCCGCCGTTGATGATGTTCATCATCGGCGCGGGGAGCAGGCGGGCCGTGGCGCCGCCGAGATAGCGATAGAGCGGCAGGCCGCAGTGCTCCGCCGCCGCGTGGGCCACGGCCATCGAGACGCCGAGGATCGCATTCGCGCCGAGATTCTTCTTGTTGGGCGTGCCGTCGAGTTCGAGCATCCGCTCGTCGATCGACGTCTGGTCGAGCGCGTCGCAGCCTTCGAGCTCCTCGGCGATCTGTGTGTTGACGTTTTCAACCGCCTCCAAGACCCCCTTGCCCAGATAGAAGGCCTTGTCGCCGTCGCGCTTCTCCCAGGCCTCATGGGCGCCGGTGCTGGCCCCGGAGGGCACGGCGGCCCGGCCAAACGCGCCGTCGGCCAGGCTCACATCGACCTCGATCGTGGGGTTGCCGCGGCTGTCGAGAATCTGGCGGGCGTGGATGTCGACGATCGTGGACATGTCGGTGGGCCTCATTCGGGGGTGGGATGACGTTCGGCTGGAAAGGAGCCGGGCCAAATTGTGCCGGTGTCGGCCGCGCACGCAAGAGCGGCCGCGGCAACGGTGGGATTCGCCCCCGTCTTCGACTATTCTCCTGAGTTCTGATCGCTGCTTTTGTGCACCGGCTTCCCATACCCCGCTCATTTTCAGGCATTCATGTTCACCGGTCTTGTCGAGTCGCTTGGGCGCGTCGTGGCGGTGATCCCGGAGCCGCCGGGCGTGCGGCTCGTCGTGGACGCTGCCGCCATCGCCGCCGACGCCACGATCGGCGAGAGCATCTGCACGAGCGGCTGCTGCCTTTCGGCGGTGCGGATCGACGGGCCGCGGCTCGAATTCCAGCTCGGCCCCGAGACCCTGAGCCGCACCTCGCTCGGCGCGCTTGCCGCCGGGGGCTCCGTGAACCTCGAGCGATCGCTGCGGCTCTCCGACAGGCTCGGCGGGCATCTGGTCACCGGCCACGTCGACGGCCTCGGCCGGCTTGCTTCGCGTCGGCAGGAAGGAGATTGGGTGACCTGCCGATTCTCCGCACCGCCCACCTTGCTCGCCCAGATGGCCGCGAAGGGCTCGGTGGCGATCGACGGCGTGAGCCTGACGGTGGTCGATGTCGATGCGTCGACGTTCAGCGTGGCTCTGATTCCGCACACGCTCGCCTGTACGACGCTCGGCAGCCTCGCCGAGGGAGACGCCGTCAACCTCGAGACCGACCTCGTCTTCAAGTATGTCGATCGCTGGATGCAGTCGAGGGCGGCGCCATGAGCCATTCCTCGCGGCCCGCGCCGGCCAGGCAGACCACCGCCTATCTCAAGCAGCTCTTCGAGCAGGTCGGCTTCACGATCGACGCGAAGCGCGGCCAAAACTTCCTCGTCGACCTGAACCTGCTCGATCTGCTCGAGCGCACGGCGGACGTGCGGCCCGACGACGTCGTCATGGAGGTGGGCACCGGCACCGGCGCCCTCACCGAACGGCTCGCCGGAACCGCCCGACGCGTCATTACCTGCGAAATCGATCCGCGGCTGGCGCAGCTGGCCCGCGACAAGCTCGTCGAGTGCGACAATGTCACGCTCGTCGAGGGAGACGTGCTCGCCTCCAAGCACCGCTTCGCGCTGGCCGTGCTGGCCGCGATCGACGCGGCGCTCGCCGGCGCGGAGGGTGGCCGGTTTCTCCTCGTGGCCAACCTGCCCTACTGCGTGGCGACGCCGGTCATCTCGAACCTGCTCGCCCTGCCCCGCCCCTTCGACAGCGCCACCGTCACCGTGCAGCGGGAGATGGGCGAGCGGATGACCGCCGCCGCCGGCTCGCATTCATACAACGCCCTCTCCGTCTGGATCGGCGCCCAGTGCCGCGGCGAGATCGTGCGCATTCTGCCGCCGAGCGTCTTCTGGCCGCGGCCGAAGGTCGATTCGGCGATCGTGCGGCTCGACCTCGAGCCGGATCGCCGGGCCACGATCGGCGACCTCGCCCGGTTTCACGACTTCGTCCGCGACGTCTTCTGCCACCGGCGCAAACTGCTCCGCGGCGTGCTTGTGCGGATGGCGGGCGGGAAGCAACAATCGTCGGCGAAAGAGGCCGTCGAGAAGGTCTACGCGTCACTGGGCTTCGAGGCGAGCGTGCGAGCGGAAGACATTCCGCCCGACACATTCGTGCTGCTCGAACGGGCGTTTTACGAGCAGTTGGGGAAAACCTGATTCCATGCCCCACGGGCTATGGCACGAGGAACGGACCATGAGATTCATCGAGATGAGCGGCCGGGCCTTGATGAGCATGCTCGAGCCCGACGAGGCCACCCCTGACGAACTCCAGCGGGCCGGGCTCACCGACACCTGCCTGGTGCGCGTGAACGAGCAGGGCGACATCGAGGTGCGCCGCCACGACCGCTGGGACGTGATCGGCGGCCTGCTCGGCAACTTCGAGCCCCGCGCCCGCCACGCCAGCGGCCGCACCTGGGCGTAAGTGACCCTGCAGCAGTGACGCCGGCGGATCGGGGGAAGTCGAGGCGAGTTGGCGTATCCTCGCCTCCGAAGCCGGGGCTTTCACCGTTCCCCGGCGCCTTTCGACCTCGAGGCGGCGCACCGGCTCGCGGGCGGCAGAAGTCTCGTCGCGGTGGCCCTCGAGGACTCGGTCCAAATGCTCCTCGAGCTTCCGCCGACCCGTGAGCCTCGCCCTATGAACCGCGAGGCGAAGGGATCGGCGGAAGCTTGACGAGCGTGTGGCCGCCCCGGCCGCAGCGAGGAAACTTCTGCCGTCCCGAAGCCGGCCCACCGGGAGGCGAAGGGATCGGCGGAAGCTTGACGAGCGTTAGGAACTTTCGACCTTCTGAGGAATGAAGCTCCGTAGGTCGTCAGCGGAGAAAGTTTCTTTGCGAGTCGACTTCTGCCGTCCCGAAGCCGGCGCATCCGTCACGACCGGCGCCCGAAACGCAGCCGCACCCCGTCGGTGGAGGGGCCAAAAAACAGCCGGGAAAGCCGAAACTTCCGGTTGTCTGGCGCAGCGAAGTAGAATTTGGGCTTCGATCCCGGATTCAGCCGAATTGCATGAGGTTGTCGAACGCCGTCCGGGCCACCGGACAGCGCCGGGCGGGCGGAGGCTTTCCACGCAGTGATTCCCAATCCTTACACCGAAGCCTCGTTCGCCGAGACGATCGTCGATCTGCTGCGCCAGCGGGCGGCGTATCGGCCCCACGACCGGGCCTTCACGTTCCTCGTCGATGGCGAGACGGAAGAGCTCAACATCACCTATGCCGAGCTCGACCGGAAGGCACGAACGGTCGGCGCCTGGCTGATGGCGTCGGGCATGCAGGGGAAGCGGGTGCTCCTGCTTTACCCGTCGGGGCTCGACTTCATCGCTGCGTTCCTCGGCTGCCTCTATGGCGGGGCGATCGCCGTGCCGGCCTATCCGCCGCGCAAGAACCGGTCGGTCGAGCGGATCGAGGCGATCGCCGCCGACGCCAACGCCTCGGTGGCGCTCACCACCCGCGACGTGCTCGACCGGTTCGACGCCCTGCGGGCGACGGCACCGAGCCTCGAGAAGCTCCTCTGGAAGGTCGACAGCGAGCTCGAGGGCGATTGGGCCGAGCGGTGGCAGCGGCCCGACATCCACGGCCAGACGCTGGCCTTCCTGCAATACACGAGCGGCTCGACCGGCACCCCCAAGGGCGTGATGCTCTCCCACGAAAACCTGCTGCATAATTCGCTCCGGATCATGCAGGCCTTCGAGATCACGCGAAGCCAGTCGGGCGTGTTCTGGCTGCCGAGCTTCCACGACATGGGGCTCATCGGGGGCATTCTCGTGCCGCTCTATGGCGGCAAGTTAAACGTGCTCATGTCGCCGGTGGCATTCCTGCAGAAGCCGCTGCGGTGGCTCGAGGCGATCAGCAAGTATCGGGCGACGATCAGCGGCGGACCGAACTTCGCCTACGAGCTCTGCGTGCGGAAGATCACGCCCGAGCAGCGGGCGAAGCTCGACCTCTCGAGCTGGTCGCTCGCTTTCAACGGCGCCGAGCCCGTCCGCCCGGAGACGATCGACGCCTTCTGCGAGGCCTTCGCTCCGTGCGGCTTCCGTCGCGAGGCGTTCTTCCCCTGCTACGGCCTCGCCGAGAGCACGCTGATGGTGACCGGCGGCATGAAGTTCGAGCCTCCCGTGATCCGCGCCTTCGACGCCGCCTCGATCGAGACGGGCGCAGCGCTCGTGCGAACCGGCTTCGCCCCCGGCACCCGCCGGCTGGTGGGCAGCGGGCGTGAACTCGACGGGCAGGACGTGCGGATCGTCGATCCACAGACCTGCGAGGCGCTGCCGCCGGGACGGATCGGCGAGATCTGGGTGAGCGGCCCGAGCGTGGCCCAGGGCTACTGGAACCGGCCCGACGCGACGAAAGAGACCTTCGGTGCGATGCTCGCCATGCCCGACTCCCAGTCGCAGACGCAGTCGGTGAAGAAGTGGCAGCCGAATCCCGGCCCCTATCTGCGGACGGGCGACCTCGGCTTCTTCGACAATGGCGAGCTGTTCGTTACGGGCCGTCTCAAGGACTTGATCATCGTCCGCGGCCGCAACCATTATCCGCAGGATCTCGAGCATTCGGTCGAGGAGGCGAGTCCGCTCGTGCGAGCGGGCTCCGTAGCCGCGTTTTCGGTGGACGTGGACGGCCGCGAACGGGTGGTCGTGGTGGCCGAACTCGAGCGCGGCAAGCGGGATTCGGGCGACATCGCCGCTTCGTTCGACGCGATCCGCAAGCGACTGGCCGTCGAGCACGAGGTGGCCCTCGAGGCGATCGTGATGGTGCGGCCCAACAGCATCGCCAAGACATCGAGCGGCAAGATCCAGCGGCATGCCTGCAAGCGGCAGTTTCTCGAAGGCACGCTGGAGGTGGTGGAACAGCACGTGAGCTGGATGCAGGCTGGCCACGCTCCCGCGGCCGCGGCCAATGTCGAGATCGCATCGCGGCCGGCTGGTGATGCGCCCCGGCTCGCGCGGATGCGGCCCGTCGGAGAGGCCTCGCGGGCACTGCGTCCCGACCGTGAGCTGCCACAAGACGTGGTCGACACCGTATTCGACCATGTGCGGCGGATCGAGAAGGAGCGGGCGGGCGATCTCTCGCTCGACACCAACATCGTGGAGCTCGGCCTCGATTCGCTCGAGCGGATGGAGATCGTGGCCAGCCTCGAGGAGGCCTTCGGCGGCCGTTTCCCGGAGCAGGTGCTGCCGCAGATCGAAACCTGCCGCGAGGTGACCGAAGCGATCCTCGACCACATGCCGATGGACGGCCGCAAGCAGATCGAGGCGGCCCGCGTGATCGCCGAGATCCCGGCGGAGACCTGGCAGATCGAGCAGTTTCCCGAGGTCCGCGCGCTCGAGCAAAACTTCGCGATGGTCCGCGACGCCGGGCTCGAAAACCCCTACTTCAGCGTCCACGAGGGGCTGACGAGCGACCGCACGCGGATCGGCGGCCGCGAGATGGTGAGCTGGGCCACCTACAACTATCTCGGCATGTCGGGTGAGCCGGAGGTGACGCTCGCGGCCAAGGCCGGGCTCGACCGCTATGGCACGAGCGTGTCGGCCAGCCGGCTCGTCTCGGGCGAGAAGGTGATCCACCAAGAACTCGAGCGGGAGATCGCCCGGTTCGTCGGCACCGAAGACGCCATCACGTTCGTCGGTGGCCATGCGACCAACGAGACCGTGATCGGCCATGTCGTCGGCCCCGGCGACCTCGTGCTCCACGACGCGCTCGCACACAACAGCCTGCTGCAGGGGGCCGTGCTCTCCGGCGCCCGCCGTCGGCCGTTCCCGCACAACGATTACGACGCCGCCGAGAAGCTGCTCGCGCAGGTCCGCAGCCAGTATCGCCGCGTGCTCGTCGTGATCGAGGGCATCTACAGCATGGATGGCGACTATGCCGAGCTGCCCCGATTCATCGCGCTGGCGAAGAAGCACAAGGCGCTCTTGATGGTGGACGAAGCACACTCGATCGGCGTGATGGGCCCGCGTGACCGCGGCATCGGCGAGCACTTCGGTGTGAACCCCACCGACGTCGATCTCTGGATGGGCACGCTCTCCAAGGCGCTCGGCAGCTGCGGTGGCTATATCGCCGGCTCGAAGCCGCTCGTCCGCTGGCTCAAATACACGGTGCCGGGATTCGTCTATTCGGTCGGCCTGCCGCCGGCGGCCGCCGGGGCCGCGCTCGGCGCCCTGCGGCTCCTCGACCGCGAGCCTGAGCGGGTGGCGAAGCTTCACGACAATGCGAGGCTCTTCCTCCGACTCGCCCGCGAAGCCGGTCTCGACACGGGGCCCTCGGGCGGATCGGCGATCGTGCCGATCATCCTCGGCAACTCGATGAACAGCCTCAAGCTCTCGCGGGCGCTCTTCGCACGTGGCATCAACGTGCAGCCGATCCTCTATCCAGCGGTGGAGGAGCGGGCGGCCCGCCTGCGGTTCTTTATCACGTCGAAGCACACGCCCGACCAGATCCGCCAGACGATCCAGGCGATGCGCGAGGAACTCGCGAAGATCGACCCGGCTGCCGCGCGCCGCCAGCCCGCGGCCGTGTAACGAAGCCGTATTGCACGAAAGCCTACGCCGCACGGAAGCCCGCAGCGCGAGCAAGGTCCATCCGCCAGTCCACTCCAAGCGACGTCGCCCCCACCCGCCCGCGAAACAGACGACGAACTTGTTGCAGGATCCGCTTGCGGAGCAAGCGGTCTACTCTGCAAGCGGTCTACTTTGGGCTCAGTACTTCACCTCGATGCCGAAGTCGACACCGTTCGTGAAGACATACTCGCTGCCGCCGGCGGGGTTCGCGCCGATCCGGTTGTAGACCGGGTTGGGACGGAAGTACGCAGAAGTCGGATCGCCGGTTCCTGTCGTCTTCACGACCCAGGGATTCGTCAGGCTCGCCGGCTGCGACGGGTCCCTCGGCTCGGCGTATTGCGTCGGCTTGCGTTCGCTCTTGTAGCCGGTGCTCGACGATGCCCGGGAGATGCCCGCCATCCAGAGGCCTGTATAGCCGGCCCGTAGGAGGATCGCCTGGCTGAGCCGATACTGCGTGCCGAACCGCCATTCGCCGATCGGCGAGAAGACAAACTCGTGCTCGGCGGAGTTCGTGGCATTCTGCTGACCCACGCCGTAGATCTGCAGGAAGAGCGGCGGCGGGTCGAGCTGAACGGTGTTGCCCACATTGGATGCGCCACCGCTGCTCGTGTTGGTCACCGAGGGATTGAACGTGGCCCGCAGATAGTCGGCACCGATCGAGTCGGGGAAGTTCGAGCCGCGATAGAGATTATTTTGCCAGTTGAAGGCGGCCGTGAATTTGAATTCGCTCGAGAACGTCCAGCGACCGGTGTGGCTCTCCAGCAGGATGGCAAACTCGGGGCCGACCATGTTGTTGTAGGTATTGGTCTCCCACTCCCCGACCTGCAAGGGGCTGCTGCGGCCGAGGCCGGTCAGCGAGTCGACGCCACCGATGCCGATCACGTCGCCGGCCGAGGTCTGACTGAAAAACGTTGAGGAAGTGCCTCCAACGCCGCCCAGCCCGCCTGCCCCGGTGGCGCCGGCAGCACCACCCACGCCACCGCCCGTGCCGCCAACGTTGCCAAACCCACCGATGTTTCCGGCGCCGGCCTGAGCACCGATGTTCACGCCTCCACCGACGCCTGCTCCCGTCGGTCCGCGGTTGAAGGCATATTGATTGCTCTCGTAGCCAATCTTGTAGCTTTCAGCGAACTGCAGGAACCGCGGACCGACTGAGAACCGGGCGGAATTCCCACTGCCACGGCGGCCCAGTTCGCGGCGCACCATCGCCGTGACGGAGGCACTCTGGATCTCCGTATTGTTCGTCTGGGTCAGCTTTTGGGAGATGAGGTGATCCGGTGGCGGGCTGTTCGACGTGATCGTCGTCGTGACAAGAGATTGGTTGACGTTGCCCACGCCGCCACCACCGAAGTTGCCGCCGCCCGTCGTCGTCTGCGTGAAGATCTGCGTCGGCGATGATGCAGCGAATTCGCTATTGGTCTGAAACTCCTGGCTCAAGACCCCGGCATTAAAATACGAGATCTGGACTCCGCGGTTGTCGTAGATCCAACCGCCCTCGTAGCGGTTGCCCCAGGTCATCGCCGTCCGCATCCAGCTGGTGTTGAGGTCGAGCTGCAGCGGATCGGCGCCGTAAACGAAGATGCCGCCGATCACATTGCCGCCCGCGGTACCGGAAGCCTGGATGCCGCCGTTGTTGAGTTGAACGATCGACTGCGGCGAGATCGGATCGACCGGGATCAGATACCCGCCGTTTTCCGTCTGTCCGACCCCCGTCACGCGCGGCGGCGTGATGCCCCAGTAGAGGCGGTCGTAATTAAAAAAGATCCCCTCGCTCTGCTCGGGGTAGATCTCGTAGTCCTGCAGATCCGGCGGGGCGAAGAGCTGAAAGTCGTAGAAATTCTGGTCCGGAAGCAACGGCATCCAGTCGCCGGCGCGGGCCGGGATCAGGGCCGCGATGCTCATCGCCGCCGCAAGGAGGAGCCGTCCGAACCGCTGCAAACTCTTTGTCGTAGCCATCGCTTGAGTGTCCTGGGGAGCAGGAGCCGGTTTTCCGCACATGCGGATTGCTCGTCTGGTATCGGTCGTGCCGGTCGACGGAGTTGACGAATCTTGGAAGACTCTACGGCCTTCGAAGGATATCCGGCGATGGCTGGAGAACCGCGGCAAGTTGGGCGAAAGCGGCACTCGAGCCCGGAGGCAGCGGAGCACCGTCCACAGCCCTAGAATGAATCAATGCCGCCCTCGCCGCCCACCCCAGAGGATTCCATGATGCTTCCGCGACGGATTGCCATGCAGGCCGCCCCCGCCCTCCTCCTTGCCTGGCTTGCCGGTTTTGCTGGCGCAGCTCACGGCCAGGCCGTGGCCGACAAGGTCGAGTTTCTCCGCCTTTCCCGCGACGAGCAGGGGGATCCCATCTCGCTCGATACGTCGATCGTGCGGTATCGGGCAGCGGAGCCGAGGCGCGACGGCCGACCGCCGCTCGAGGTCGATCTCGTGGGGGCGGTCCACCTCGGAGGCAAGGGCTATTACGAGTCGCTCGACCGGTTGTTTCGCGACTACGACGCCGTCCTCTACGAGCTCGTCGCCCCCGACAACGCCCGCGTGCCGAAGCCGGGACGCAAGGCGTCGGGAGCCATCGGCTCCGCGCAGCAAGGGCTCACGAAGCTCCTCGGCCTCGAATTCCAACTCGAGCAGATCGACTACACGGCGCGAAACTTCGTCCACGCCGTCCTCTCCCCGAAGGAATTCGATGCCGCGATGGCCAAGCGCGGGGAATCGTGGTGGACGATGTTCATGAAGCTGATGCGCGAGGGCTCAGCCCGGGCGGAGAGGGCTGACGGCAAGGGTGGAACGGAAATCGGCCTGGGCGACCTCTACGGCATCTTTTTTGGCTCGAACCGGGAAATCCGCCTGCGGCGGATCATGGCCGAGCAGTTCACCGACATGGACGTGCTCACCGCCGCTTTCGGCGGCGAGGAAGGCTCGTCGCTGATCACCGACCGCAATGCGGCGGCACTCGACGTCTTGCGGCAGGAGATCGCCGCCGGCAAGCGAAAGATCGCAATCTTCTACGGCGCCGCCCACATGGACGACTTCGACGAGCGGCTTCGCGAAGACTTTCAGCTGGAGCCGTTCGAGACCGACTGGGTCGAGGCCTGGAACCTACGAATGCCCCCGTAGGGTAGGCTTCAGCCTGCCCCGAAATGGCTTCAGCCTGCTTTTTTATGGCAGGCTGAAGCCTACCCTACCTGGCAGGCTGAAGCCTACCCTACATGGCGCCTGCGGGGACGCGGCGGCCCCAGGCGTCGGCGGCGACTCGCGTGTGGCGGAGCACATGGTCGTAGCCGAGCGACTCGACCGTTTCGCCGACGAGCTCGAATTCGAAGTCGCCCGTATAGCCATGTTCGAGCAGTGCCATCACGAGGGGCTCGAGCCGCAACTCGCCATGCCCCGGCGGCAGTCGCTCACGTTCGACCGACGGCAGGCCACGACGATCAGCCACCTGCACCACCGCCGTGAGTGGCACCAGATCGGCGAGGACCGCCGTGTGCTCGGGTTCGTGGCCAAACTGCCAGAGATCGACCGAGAGTTTCAGGGCTGGATGATCGAACCGACGCACCCAACGGGCCGCATGGCCGAGATCGGTGAGGAAGTCGCAACCTGTGGCCGCGGCGGGATGCATCGGCTTGATCGCCAGCGTCACGCCGGTGGAAAAGGCCGCGGGCGCCAGCACATCGAGGGCATCGGCGAGGAGCCGATGGGCGTGGGTCCGCGTGTGGCCGCCGCGGCAGCCGCTATGAACGACCAGCACGTCGGCGTCGATCTCCGCAGCCGTCTCGATCGCCTCCAAGGCGTCGGCGACGCTCTCGCGGAATGAGCGGCCATCGCCGCCGGTGAAGCCACCCGCCCACTGCAGGCTGGAAACCCTCATGCCCGAGTGCCGCAGCAGCGTCCTTGCCTGCTCGAAGCCGAGGTCGGAGAGCTTCGTCCGCCAGAGCGAGATGCGGTCGAAGCCGTGTCGGGTGAGATGCTCGATTTCGTCGGCGAGTTCCCAGCGGAACGTCGTCAACTCACTGATCGCTGCCTGCAGCATGCTCTGCCAATCTCCTGGAAACGGGGCCGCTGTCTGCCCGCGGCGAATGCCCGCCTTGAAGGAGGGGAAGTATGTGGCGATGCTGCGCAGGCTGTCCAGACGAAGTTTGGGAAAGCGCGACCGCGGTGTACGCATGTGCTGATTGCCAAAAACTGGCTAGCTTCATTTGGGATAGCATCTCTCATCTCTCCAGTCGATTTCGGGAGGCTTTTTCGATGACGGCGGCGACACGAACGAGAGGCCTGCGGGTCGGGAACGGCGCCGTTGTCATCCCCGCCGCCGCGATCGAGTGGCAGTTCGTACGGTCGAGCGGCCCCGGCGGACAGCACGTCAACCGCACGAGCAGCAAGGCGATCCTGCGATTCGACGCCCGCCACTCGCCGCACCTGCCGGAAGCGATCCGCGGTCGGCTGCTCGAGCGCGAAAAAGCCCGGCTCACCCGGGAAGGCGTGCTTGTCATCTCCAGCCAGCGGCATCGCGATCAGCCGCAAAATATCGCCGACTGCCTGGCAAAACTGTCCGCCATCATCGAGCGGGCGCTCGTGCCTCCGAAGGTGCGCCGGCGGACGAAGCAGCCCCGCTCGGCCGTTGCCAAGCGGATCGAAGGAAAACGCCGACGGGCGGAAACAAAGCGTCTCCGCGGGCGGCCACAGGAGTAAACCGGCCGGAGCCGCTCAGGTGGCCGGGAAGGCTGGTATAATTTGTCGTAGCTCCGGCCTGACGCCGGTCATGCCAACCACACCGAGGGACCGAGATCCATGGCGACGCCCCGCGACATCGATTCCGTGCTCAAGGGCTGGAATTTCCTGCCAGGAGAGGTGAATGCCCGGCTCTTCAAGGCCCGCAACGGCCGCGAGGTGCTCCAGATGCGGGTCGACATGGGTGTGCTCCAGATGGAGACCGATCACCGCCCCGATGGCCAGCGTCCCCGCGGCGCCGAAACCTATTACGACTATCTCGTCGGCGAGGCGATTCGTGAGGGGGGCTCGTTCCAACTGTCGCGCGAGCAATGTGCTGAAGCGGACAGGGAATTCGTCCAGTTCTATCATCGCCGGATCTGCTGGCTCTCGCTCCGCGAATATCGCCGGGCCGCCAAAGACGCTGACCACAGCCTCGCCTTCATGGACTTCGTGCGCGAGCATTCCCCCGACGACGAATGGACGCTCTCCCACGAGCAATACCGGCCTTTCGTCCTCTTCCACCGCGTGCAGGCCGGCGCCCTGGCGATCCTCGAGGAGCAAGGCCCCGAGGCGGCCATCGTGGAAATCAACCGCGGCCTCGACCGCTTCCGCGACCTCTTCGCCCGCTACGACGCTGCCGAGCAATACTCGGAAGACGAGCTCGTAAAGCGGCTCGAGGAGATGCGGGAAGGCGTCCGCCAGCGCTACGACGTGGGCCGCACGCTCGACGAGCAGCTCGCCGACGCGGTGCACGCGGAAAACTACGAACTCGCCGCAAAGCTCCGCGACCGGATGCGAAAGGCGCAGCCGGCCCAAACTGCCGCGGAAGGCACCAGCGGCCCGGACATGGCCGACCAAGCCGGCTAAAGTAGACCGCTTCGTCCCGAAGCGGATCCCTCTCCAAGCCGATCCCAACTCGCCCAATCCGGCTTCGGGTGACCCGTACCCCATCGCCGGACACTCGCTACGGACATCCTGTCCTTCGCTCGCTCGGATGCCGCCTTCGCTTCGCCATCCTGGCTGCGCTCGGCGGCATACGCCGGCTCCCGGGGCACGGGTCACCCGAAGCCTCCGTTACGGTAGGACAGGCAGAAGCCCGTTCCAGACAGGCTAAAGCCTGTCCTGCCTGAGAAAAGCGGGGAGGCCCGGGGCTGCCTGTACCTTCTCGGCAGCGTTGCTGGCAAGCTACGGAAGCCCGCAGCGCAAGCAAGGTCCATCCGCTCTCCACTTCGAACAGTTACGCTCCCACCCGCCCCGCGAGAAACGCCCCAACTCTCCTCGCTCGCGCGTCGGGCTTCCGTACCGTCCACAGCGAACGTCCGCCGAGAGGGTACAGGCAGCCCCGGGCCGGCTTGGGCGAGTTGGCTCACGATCGGCAACGCCCAAGACAGCGTGGAAGATTTTTCAAGCTCCCGGTTGGCCCGACCGGCCCGGCTTTCCCAGACGTTGCAAACCGTTCACGGCGGGATCCGGCATTTTGTGAATCTGGACGGACTGGCGCGATTGGCCGGTGGTTCGCGTGCATTTTTCGGCACGCGCACAAATTGGCGCGCAGAATGCATCTGCAGGGAGTTCGGAACGACACCCTTGCGGACAACCCAATCATGCACGCGACCACGATGGCAGCCCCCAACCGGAACGTCTCGTCTGCGACCACGCCCCGCTTCATGACGGTGGGCGGCCGTGAGTGCATGGTTCGCGTCACGCCCGTGAGCTCGATCGCCGAGGTGCTCGAGTTCGAAGACGAATTCGAGGCTGGCGAACCGGTCGATGCCCGCATGGTGATGGATCTGCTCGACTCGCGGATGATCGCTCCGCCCCGCCCGCGCCGTCGCCGCGACCGTGCGGTCAGTTCGCGGGCGATGTTCTACTCGGCCGGGCAGTAAACGCGGCCGGAAGCCGGCGCGGTTCGTCTTTTCGGCGGCCACGGTAGACTTCCCCTGCCATGGATCAGCCGCTTGTCATTCCCGCCGGACGCGACGTCCGCCTCGCCGACTTCGAACCCGACTTCCACGAAGAGCTCGACCGCGCGGAGGCCGAGGCCGAGACTCGCCGCCACTGCGACAAGCTCGACGAGCTCGCCTACCGGCTCTTTGCCGAGGCGAAGCGGGCCGTCGTGGTCGTGCTGCAGGGAATCGACACGTCGGGCAAGGACGGCACGATCCGCATGCTGGCCAGCGGCATCAGCCCCCAGTGCCTCGACGTGAAGAGCTTCCGGGCGCCGAGTGCCCTGGAGCTCTCGCACGATTTCCTCTGGCGGGTGCATGCGGCCATCCCGTCGCACGGGCGGATCGGGATCTTCAACCGCTCCCACTATGAAGACGTCGTCGTGGTGCGGGTGCGGAAGCTCGTGCCGAAGGAGGTCTGGCAGAGCCGCTACGACCAGATCAATGCGTTCGAGAAGCTTCTCCACGACGGTGGCGTGACGTTCGTGAAGTGCTTCCTCCACATCAGCAAGAAGGAGCAGCGGGAGCGGCTCGAGGATCGGCTCCGCGATCCGAAGAAGCAGTGGAAGCTCCGCCCCGACGATCTCGAAGACCGCAATCGCTGGGACGACTTCCAGCTTGCCTACGACGACGCGCTCACGAAGTGCAACACCGAGCACGCCCCGTGGCACATCGTGCCGGCCGACAAAAAATGGTATCGCAATCTCGTCGTGGCCCGGATCGTCCGCAAGACGATCGAGCGGCTCGACCCAACATTCCCGCCGTTCGATTCGAGCCTGATCACGAAGCTCGACTGACGGACCTTCGGCAAGGGGCACTCCCCGCATGAACGGCACGATCCTGCTCGATCCCGACGCCTGCCGCGGCCGCCAACGGCGGCTGCTCGACCGTTTGGCGGAGCAGCGGCTCGACGGCGTCATCCTGGTCGCGCCGGAGCACATCGAATATCTCACGGGCCATCGCTGGGATCACCGGTTTTCGCCCGTTGCCGCGATCGACGCCGCGGGGAGTGTGCTGCTCGTCTGCCCCGACAAGCCCGTCGAACGCTCGGCGGCCGACGATGTCCGCACCTACGAGGCCAAGTGGCGGTCGACGCTCCGGAGCGATCAGCGCGAGGCCTCGTCGGCCGTGCTCGCCGACTGGCTCGCGACGCGGCCGGCCTGGAAGCAGGTGGGGCTCGAATACTCGGCCTGCCCGCCGCACGTCTCACGGCTCGTCGGTGAGAGCATCAACATCGAGCCCGATCTCTGGCGGCTCCGGCGCCGCAAGGATCCTGACGAACTGGCGATCCTGCGCCGGGCGATCGGCGCCTGTGGCGCGATGTATGCGACGGCCCGCGAGATGATCCGGCCGGGCGTCAGCGAACTCGAGGTCTTCTCGGCGCTCCAGGCTGCGGCCGTCGCCTCCTGCGGCGAAATGCTGACCGGCACCGGCAACGATTATGCCTGCGGGGTGCGTGGTGGCCCTCCGCGCAGCCGCCCCTGCGAGTCGGGCGAACTGTATATCCTGGATCTCGGCCCGGCCTACCGCGGCTACTTCGCCGACACCTCCCGCGCAATCGCGGTGAACCACGCGCCGACCGACGGCCAGCTCGCGGCCTGGGAGCACGTCTGCGGGGCGCTCGCGCTCGTCGAGCGTACGGCGCGGGCCGGCACGCGTTGCCAGGATCTCTACGCACGGGTGCAGGAGTGGCTGGCCACCGCGCCCGTGGGATCGTGGTCGAGCCACCTCGGCCACGGCATCGGGCTTTCGGTGCACGAGGCACCGCGGCTCAACCCGCACTGGGACGACGTCCTCGAGGTGGGCGACGTCATCGCCGTGGAGCCGGCGCTCTATGGGCCGGAGCTCTCCTGCGGGATGCGGATCGAGAACGATTATCTCGTCACCGAGACGGGCCTCGAACTCCTGAGCCCATTTCCACTGGACCTGTAGGGTAGCCTTCAGGCTGCCCGAACCGGCCGCATTGGCAGCCTGAAGGCTGCCCTACTTCAGCCGCGCATAGATCGCCTCGTGGCCGGCGGCCATCGTATCGAACGTGTGTCGCTCGCGCACGATCTCGTTGCCGCGACGGCCAAGCCGCGTCGCCTGCCCTTCGTCGTCGAGCAGTGCGACGATCGCCCGCGCAAGATCGTTTGGATCGGCCGGCGCGTGCAGGATGCCAGCCGGCTCGCCCCCCGCCGCTCCCGCAATCAATTCGGGAAATGCGCCGTGCGCAGGCGCGACGAAGGGCACGCCCGCGGCCATCGCCTCGATCACCGGCAGCCCCTTGGCCTCGGGATGGATCGTGGGCATCACGAAGACATCAATCGATTCGAGCAGCCGCAGCTTGCCTGCGCGATCGACCTGGCCGAGCCAACGAAACCGATCGGCGACCCCGAGCTCGGCCGCCAGCGCATGGCAGCGTTGCAGATAAGGCTCCTCCGCCGGAATCGTCGCCCCCGCGGCGACGAGTTCGACATCGTGGGTGCGGGCCACGATCTCGAGCGCCCGCACGGCCTGCTCGAGCCCCTTCTCGGGACAGGCCCGCGCCAGCGCGCCGATCGAAAACTTCCCCGGACGACGCGCCCGCCGTGCGACGAGATCGGGCGGCTCCGACGGGAATCCGTCGAGATCGATGCCGTGTGGCACGACCGAAATCTTTGCGGTCGGCACGTCGAGATACCCGCGCATGAAGTCGGCGAAGAAGCGATTGAGCGCCACGAAGTGGTCGATGTCTTTCGACCGCTCGCGCAAGAGCTGCCTGACCTGGGGATAATGCGGCTCGGGAATCTGCTCGATGAAGATGTCTTCCCCGGAGAGGCTGCAGACGATCCTCGCGCCGGTCGCCTCCTTCACCCGTCGCGCCACACCGACAAGCAGGACGTTGGAAAGCTGCACGATGTCGGGCCGCACGTCGCGGGCGAGCCACCGCGCGAGCTTCTCGACTTCCTTTCGCTGATGCCCCGCCTCCCCTTGGAGCGACGAGACGGTGAGGCCGGCCACGTCGGCGGGCTTGGTCGCGCCCGTGCGGCGCGAGAGCCAGGCGAGCAGGCTCCTAGAATCGAGCAGTCGGTCGAGCCACCAGGGCGTGTGCCGAAAGGGAGGGACGTGCTCCTGCAGCCAGACATTCACGCCGCCACAGACGATCCGTGATTCGGCGACATTCTCCTCGTCGGTCGTCGTCGGCACGTAGGCCGGCACGAGGATGGCATCCCGGCCGCGCCGCCGGAGCGCCCGCACGAGCGCGTTGTCGTGAAGGCACGATCCGCAGATGCGTCCCCCCGCTCCGGCCGTGATCTGGACGATTCGCATGGCGGAGTCTTCCAGCCGCGAGCCGGGCTCACGCCCCACCGCGGCCCTCGAGGTGGACGAGCACGATCGCGAGATCGGCCGGCGTGATACCGCTCACGCGGCCCGCCTGCTCGAGCGTCCGCGGCCTGACGCGTTCGAGCTTCTCGCGGGCCTCGGCCCGCAGGTGCCGCACCGCGGCATAGTCGAGCCCATCCGGGATGACGCGAGCCCCCTGTCGCCGGCGCCGCTCGATTTGCTCCCGTTCGAGGGCGAGATAACCGGCGTAGCGGATGTCGCTGGCGATCTGCCCCGCCGCTTCCGGTGAGACGCCGGCCAGCACCGGCAGCGCCGAAACGGCCTCTGCCCAGCCAAACTCGGGACGCTTGAGCAGCTCGGCGAGCGACGCGCCGCCGACGCGATGCGCCGTCAGCATGCCGAGCGTCGCCTCGATCTCGGCGAGCTTTGCGTCGAGCCGGGCGACCCGCTCGGCCTGCGCGAGGCCGAGCGTGGCTGCCCGTGGCGTGAGCCGACGGTCGGCATTGTCGTGCCGCAGGGCGAGACGGTGCTCGGCGCGGCTCGTGAACATCCGATAGGGCTCATCGACACCGCGAGTCACGAGATCGTCGATCAAGACGCCGATGTACGACTCCTCCCGCTCGAGCAGGAGAGGCAAGCGGCCGGCGACGGCAAGCGCGGCATTCGTGCCAGCCACGATCCCTTGCGCGGCCGACTCTTCGTAGCCCGTCGTGCCGTTGATCTGCCCGGCGCAGAAGAGCCCCGCGGCCCGCTTGCTTTCAAGTGCCACGGTGAGCTGATCAGGGGGGCAATAGTCGTATTCGACGGCATAGCCATACCGCATCACCTGCGCCCGCTCCAGCCCCGGCACCATTCGGATCATCGCGTCTTGCACGTCGCGGGGGAGACTCGTGGAGATGCCGTTGACGTAGATCTCCTGCGTTTGCCGCCCCTCGGGCTCGAGAAACAATTGATGGCTGTCGCGGTCGGCGAACCGCACGACTTTGTCTTCGATGCTAGGGCAGTAGCGGGGTCCGCGCGACTCGATCTGACCGGTATACATCGGCGCGCGATGGAGGTTCGCACGGATGAGCTCGTGGATCTCGGGCGTGGTCCTCGTGATCCAGCAGACGAGCTGCTCGCGGTCGATGCGGTCGTTGAGAAACGAGAAGGGCTGTGGCTCCGCGTCGCCGGGCTGCACGTCGAGCTGTGAGAAGTCGATCGACCGCGCGAGCAGCCGGCAGGGCGTGCCGGTCTTGAAGCGATCGATGCGGATGCCGAGCCGCTCGAGCGCCCGGCTTACGCCGCTCGTCGTGCCCTCCCCCGCCCGGCCGCCGGCCGTCTGCGCCTCGCCCGTGTGCATCACCGCCTGCAGAAACGTGCCGGTCGTGAGCACGACGGCCGCCGCGCGATACTCCGCATCGCCGCGGACCCGCACGCCCGTCACCCGCCACTCCGGCCGGCCATGCCCCGCGTTCGCCACCGGCTCGACGAGCAGATCCTCGACCGTCTCCTGCCGCAGTTCGAGATTCGCGGTCTCTTCGACGATCCGCTTCACCTCCATCTGATAGAGCTTCTTGTCAGCCTGGGCCCGCGGCCCGTGCATCGCCGGCCCCTTCGAGCGGTTGAGGACGCGAAACTGGATGCCGGTCGCGTCGATCGCCTCCGCCATCACGCCGCCGAGCGCGTCGACCTCGCGGACGAGTTGCGCCTTGCCGACGCCGCCGATCGCCGGGTTGCAGCTCATCTGGCCGACGGTGTCGCAATTCGCCGTGAGCAGCGCCGTTCGCGCCCCGAGCCGCGACGCCGCGCAGGCCGCCTCCACGCCGGCATGGCCGGCGCCGATCACGAGCACGTCGTAGTCGTAGCGGCACGTCATACGCTTCAGTGTACCAACCACGAAACGTAGGACAGGCCTCCGTGCCTGTCGTGCCTCAACTCGCCCAACCCGGCTTCGGGTGGCCCGTACCCCATCGCCGCGCCGTTGCGCAGGTGAAAACCACCCGCATTCGGAGCCGGCGGTAGGCATGCTCGAATCCGGTCGTGTTGAGAGTACGAATCTCGTGGGTTTTGATCAGGCGCCAATAGTCCTCAACGACTCCCTTCTTCTGCGCGTGCCCACCGACCGTCTCCGCCGAAACTGCCAGACTCGATTGTTATTCGCTTGGAATGCGGGGAGGCTTCGGGTGACCCGTACCCCGCTCGCCGGCGTATGCCGCCAAGCGCAGCCAGGATGGCGAAGCGTAGGCGGCATCCGAGCGAGCGAAGGGCAGGGATGCCCGAAGCGAGCGTCCGGAGAGCGGGGTACGGGTCACCCGAAGCCGGCTTGGGCGAGTTGAGCCTGAATCAGGGAAGAGCCGCTTCGGGACGAAGCGGTCTACTTTGCCTACGCGGCGGCGCGGATCGGCGGGGCGAGCTTGAAGAGGGCGAAGAGGTCTTCCGTGGTAAGGCCGCTCGAGGCCGGGGCTTCCGCCTGCGAGAGGATCGTGTCGGAGAGATCGCGCTTCTTGCGGAGCACCTCGTCGATCCGCTCCTCGATCGTGTCGGCCGAAAGGTATCGCGTCACCGTGACGGCGCCCGCCGCGCCGATGCGGTGGGCACGATTGATCGCCTGATCCTCGATCGCGGGATTCCACCAGCGGTCGAAGAGGAAGACATATTGCGAGAACTGCAGGTTCAGCCCCACGGCGCCGGCGCCGTAGGAGAGCAGGAGCACATTGTGCTTTTTGTCGTGCTTGAACCGCCGGATCGCCTCGTCGCGGGCGGCGGTGGACATGCCGCCGTGGTATTCGATCGCTCCGAACCGCGTGAGCCGCTTCTCGAGCCGGCCGAGCGTCTCGACCCACTGGCTGAAGACGAGCGACTTCTTGCCGCTGGCCTGGATCTCCTCGAGCTCCGCTTCGAGGCAGTCGAGCTTCGCGCTCTCGCCGGTGGCCGTGTCGAAGTTGCAGATCTGCTTGAGCCTGAGGACCAACTCGAAGACGTTTTGAATAGTCGCCTCCTGGCCGAGTGCAGAGAGCCGCAGCACCCCCTCCTCCTCGGCCCGGCGGTAGGTCTCCCGCTGCTCCGGAGAGAGCTCGATCCGCTCGTCACGATTCATCCGCGGCGGCATGTCCTTGAGCACCTTGTCTTTCGTCCGCCGGAGCACGTGGTCGGCCGCAGCGGCGCCCATGGCCCGCGGTGGCATGCGGTCGTTCAAATGGCCCGGGGCGACGAATTCGAAGAGGGAGACGAGATCCTCCGCACGGTTCTCCACGGGCGTGCCCGTGAGCGCCCAGCTCCGCTTGCGGCGAAGCGCCCGCACCGCCTCGCTCGTGTTGCTCGTGCGATTCTTGATCCGCTGCGCCTCGTCGAGGACGACGAGATCGAATTCCAGGCCGAGCTCGGCGACGAGACCCCGGTCGCGGACCACGGCCTCGTAGTTGGCGACCTTCACCGGCACGTCTTCGAGCGACCACTGCCAGCGGCGGCGCTGGGGATCGCCCTCGATGACCGCCACGAGCAGCTCCGGGGCCCAATCGGCGAGCTCGCGCGTCCAATTCGAGACGAGCCCCTTTGGGCAGACGACGAGCACCCGCCGCGCCTCGCCGGAACGGATCAGGAGCCGGAGCGACGAAATGGCCTGCATCGACTTCCCGAGGCCCATTTCGTCGGCGAGGACGGCGCCGTGCCGTGGCACGAGAAACGCCATGCCGTCGAGTTGGAACGGGAATGGCTGCCGCGGAAACGCGAGGCTGCTCGTCTCGAGGATCGATTCGAGATCGGGCTGCAGGAGAAAGAAAAACCGCTCCGAGAGCTTGACCACGTCGCGCGGCGGCGCGATCCGCGTGCGCTTGGGTGCCGCCGCATCGGCAGCCGGCGGATTTTCAGCGATCGCCACGCAGGGCGGCTCCACGGAGCGCGGCCGCGCCACGCGCGGCGGCTGCGTGGCGGGCTCGACACCGCGGGCGAATTGAAAGCTGTTGATGGCGGGCGGGCGATCGAAGATGTCGATCCGCATGACCGACGGCGTCGGCACGTCGATCGGCAGCCGCAGCGCGGGCGGCGGCGCCAGCCGCGGGTCGAGCCGCGTAGGCCTGCTCCTCGTTGCGAAGAAAAGTTCGCTCTGGCGCCACGAGCGGACCGAGCCTGCATGCAAATCCATGGCTGCCTCGATCGCGTGGCTCAATGCCGTTGGGCTTCTTCAATCGCGGCGCGGATTCGCTCGAACGGCTCGGCAAGATCGACCGCTGCCACGAGCGACTCCAGCTTCTGCCGCAGCGCCTCCCCGAGGCCGGCATCCTGGGCGTGGGGGCTGATGGAGACAGACCCGATCGCAAAGCTGGTCGAAACGGGCGACGGAGCCGCCGCTGCGTCGGCTCGCGTCACGAGCGCCACCGGCAGGCTCGTGTGCGATCGCACATGAAGCATCGGCTCGAAATCGGTGAGGACAAGTTCCGGCGCCACCGTTCCCTCGGCGAGCAGCGTGGCCCCGATCTGCCGGCCGTGCAGATGGCTCTGCAGGGTGGCGCCATAGAGGATCTGCTGCGCACGCGAGACCTTCACCGGCGCCGTACAGTGAAATTCGAGCGGCCGTCCGGCCGGATCCACGAGCAGGTAGCCCCCAAAGAGGCCGTGCGACGGCGAATCGACCGCCGTTAGAAACCCAAATGCCAAGTCGATCGGCTGTTCACCGGGGGTCTGCTCCATGCTTGGCCAAGGCTCCCGAGACCACGGCCGTGCCGAACGCTTCCCTGCGCCGGTGCGGCCGATTCGAAGTCTCCGAAGGCTTGCATCGGGCATCTCCGCCGACCACTTGAGCGGCGGCGGCGGGCGAGCCTGCGGCCGGGGCTGTGTGGCGGGGTCGCTGGAAACTGGGGAAACCCTGCCGGCCCGTCACGAAAAACTCCCGAATCACGAGACGATTCATGGCAACGCCCCGGGATTGTGCCTACGATTGCAGAAGAGGTGTCAGGACACTTTTTCCGGGACGGAAAAAAGAGTCCTGACACCTTTTTCCCCAGGAACCATTCCATGCACGACGGCCCGCCGGGATTCACCCAGTTCGACATTTCTTCGAATTCGATCGCGGCCCCCTCGTCTGGCTCGGCTGTGTCTGGCGACATGACCGAGACCAACCGGCTCCTGCGCGACATGATCGCGTTGCAGGGCAAGTCGTGCGAATTGCTTGGCGAACTGCTCAACCAGGTGTCGCTGCAGCAGCGGCAGCGGATGGCTGAATTGAAGGCCTGGAAAGAGGCCAACCCCGAACTCGCCGCATCGTGCCGACAGGCCGCCGAGTCGCTGGCGAAGGTCCACACCGATTTTCTCGCCGGCATCGCCCGCGATGCGGCGGAGAATGCGGAAGACTTTACCGACAGCGAATACGCGCTCGGCGAATTCATCGACCGCTACGGCCCGCGGCTCGCCCACTTCAATGGCGTGCTGCAGCTCTTCGCCCAACTCGGCGCACCGCTTCCTCCCTCCTGACACCTGCCCAACCATGGCCACGGACACCGCTGCCGCCAAGCCCCCCGCATTCGCCGTGGCCGACGACGCGACCATCGCGAAAGCCCGCGCCATTCTCGACGCCCATACCGTCGAGATGATGGCCTGGCACTTTCACGAGTCGACGGGCTGCACGTTCTGGCTCGACTATGCGTCGAAGCTGAACTTCAATCCGCTCACTGACGTCAAGTGCTTCGCCGATCTCAAGAAGTTTCCGCCGTTTGAAGATGAGTGGCTCCGCGGCGGCCCCGTGCGCCGCTGGGTGCCGAAGGGCCTCGCCGATCAGCCGGCCTACGTCTTCGAGACCGGCGGCACGACGGGCGTCCCAAAGTCGCGATACAACTCCCGCGACTTCCGCACCGACTACGAGATGTTCAGCGACACGCTGCCCGAGGAATATTTTCCCAAGGGGGCCAACTGGCTGATGCTCGGCCCCTCCGGCCCGCGGCGGCTGCGGCTCTCGATCGAGCACCTTGCCCAGTATCGCGGCGGCATCTGCTTCTGCGTCGATCTCGACCCACGCTGGGTGATCAAGCTCATTCAGAAGGGCTGGATGGAGCACCTCGAAGCCTACAAGCAGCACTGCATCGACCAGGCGATCACGATCCTCGAAGCGGGCCACGACATCCGCTGCATGTTCACGACGCCCAAACTCTTGGAAGCCCTCGCGCTCGCCCTCGAGAAGAAGGGCACGACGATCCGCCAGGTGGGGATCACCGGCATCTTCTCCGGCGGCACCGAGTTCACACCGCAGTGGACCCGCTTCGCGGTGGAGGAACTCCTCGACGGCGCCTCCATGACGCCCACCTACGGCAACACGCTCATGGGTCTGGCCGCGAGCCGCCCCGTCATCCCTGCCGACGGCTACACGATCGCCTACTACGCGCCGCAGCCGCGGGCCGTGATCGAGGTCGTCGACTTCGACCATCCCGACGATTTGGTCCCCTACGGCGGCACGGGCCGGGTCCGCCTCACGACGCTCACGAAGGAGACGTTCATCCCGGGCTTCCTCGAACGCGACGAAGGCGAACGCGAGCTGCCCTACGCGAAGTACCCGTGGGATGGCATCAGCGGCGTCCGCCCCTTCCGCGCCCTGGCCGCGACGACGACCGTCGGCGTGTATTAGCCGCTCTTCGTGCCCAAGCC
>Ga0172376_10001895_pt1 | contig 26209 bp, 25 predicted proteins | sample Lak35m_FD_121114 | JGI IMG/M metagenome (GOLD analysis project Ga0172376, IMG submission 121114) | Freshwater microbial communities from Kabuno Bay, South-Kivu, Congo - kab_092012_35m | ecosystem: Environmental > Aquatic > Freshwater > Lake | place: Democratic Republic of the Congo: South-Kivu...
GACACGGGAGACGCTCGGCTGTGACCTTGCACGGGTTGGTCGACGAAGCCTCCCTATGGTCGTCGACCGATCCCCTCCGCCTCGACGCGGGGGCAGACAATGCCGCGGCGTCGGACGCCCCGCCTCGGGTCGTGATGCGTCGCCGGGCGACGCGGGCTCACCAACCGCGCAGGTCGACCAACCAGGTGTCGATCACGGATGATCCGAAGTCGAATCCGCTGGACGCGACGAAGCCATCGACGAGGTGCATCCTGTCGTGCATCGCCACGGTCGGGTCGACATGGGCGGGAACGACGGCCACTCGTTGGCCGACACGCGGCAACGGGTTCCCCTCGTCGGCTGAGAACGTGGTGTGCTCGTCGCTGCAGAACCACACCTTGGCCCCCGCGATGGTCGGGTTGCCGTGATCCATGCCCAACGACTTGAGGCCGACGTCGATGACGGCCCAGGAATCGGTGCGCGAGATCACCGTCCCGACCACGAACAGAGATTGGCGGAAGGGCAACCCTTGCGCGCCGTAGTGGGAGTCCATGAGCGCGTAACTGCCGGCCTGCACCTCGTTGACCCGTCCGAGAACGGGGTGCGCGCGATCGAAACACCAGAAGGTTCCGGTGCCGCCGGCCGAGACGATGGTGCATCCGTCGCCTCCGATGTCGCGCAGCGAGTCGAATGCCTCCACGAGAAGAGTCATCGAAGCGAGAACCTTGGAGGGCTTCTCGTCGTCGGGGGTCGTCATGAGGTGTCCCTCGTATCCCATGACTCCGCGAACTTCGAGTCCGGCCCTCGCCGCGAGCTCGGCCAGATCGCGCGCGTTCTCGGGAGCACAACCACATCGGGGAAGGCCGACGTTCACGTCGATCACGACGTCGCGCAAACCCGCCTCGGCCGCGGCATCGATGGTGTCCGGCGAGTCCACCGCGATCGTGATGCGGGTGTCGGGCCACGACGCGACGCGCGCCAGATCACCGAGGCGTCGGGGGTCGACGACTTCGTTGGCCACCAGAACGTCCGAACCGAGCCCCGCCACGGCCAGACCGATCGCTTCGCGGGGTGTGGCGACGGTGAAGGTTTCGTGCCCGGCGTCTCGCTGCTTGGCGGCCAAGGCCGAACACTTGTGGGCCTTCACGTGGGGTCGGAGGGTGGACCCGGGGCGAGTCGTCGACATCGTCGAGATGTTGTGTTCGAAGGCCGAACGATCGACGACGAGAGCCGGGGTGGAGAGATCGCCGACGTTCACGACGTCATCATGTCGCACCCACGCTCTTCCGGCCGACTTGGTGCGGGCGGAGGGAATCGAACCCACACCCCTTTCGGGACAGGAACCTAAATCCTGCGCGTCTGCCAGTTTCGCCACGCCCGCGTGGGGCAGAGGTTAGACCCGATGCTCGTCAGTTGCGTCGAATTCGGTAGGCGCAGCAGTCGTCGCCGGCCAAGAGATGCTTCTCTCGCTCGATCGAGACCATCGGCCCGAGGACCTTCTCGAACACGTCCGTCTCCGCCGAACAGAGTTCGTTGCAGCGTGACGCCGCTCCGCCGATGGGGCAGTGGTGTTCGACGAGAACGATCGTTCCGTCGGCGTCGACGCGCGATTCCGCCTTGTAGCCCTCGTCGTCGCGAACTCTCGCGAGGTTGGCGACGATCCTCGGCGCATCGCTCCAGTCGGACACTCGGCCGACGACGGTTCGGTAGGTCTCGATCTGACGGTTCGAACGCTCTCGCAGAACATCGTCCAAGGTGGAGTCGCCCAGGCGTTCGCTGATCGCCAGCAAGACCTCGATGGCCAGTTGGTCGTGGCGGTCGGGGAACGAGTCGGAGAGTTCCGGCGACACCGAACGCTCGCTGATCGGTCGCAGGCGCCAGGTCGACGCGGGACGACCCCGTCCCGCGGTGGAGCCGATGGATCGTTCGCGTTCGATCAGTCCTTCCGTCTCCAGGCGTTCGAGGTGTTGTCGCATGGCGGCGTCGGTCACCCCGCACGACTCGGCGAGTTCCGACACGGTGGCCGCGCCGCGCCTCTGCAGGAGGTCGACGATTCGCTGACGCGTGTGGCCGGCGGGACGCAGTCGGCTTCCGGAATCGCGCGCCATGCGCCGAGCCTAGATGATTTTCGCAAGGCGGAACTTTCTCAATGTTCGGCCGTTCCGGGGCGATGTTTGACAGAATGTAAAGGTGACCACTTCAACGAGCACTGCCTCGGCCGTCAGCCACGCCCTCGAGAATCAGTTCGGTCTGGCCGATCGCATCGTCGACGAGGCATCGCTCGCCAATTCGGTCGAGCGTTTCCGTCAGCAGGGAATCGTGCTTCCGACGTTCGCCCAACTGGCCCGACCCGAGACGATCGATCCGGCCCTCGTCGGCGATGCCGATCATCAGGGTCCCGACGCCCGCAATCTCTGGCGCGTGCACTGGTACAACGATCTGGCCGGACGTCGCGTGGCCGTTCCGGATCACGTGGTGCTGCCACCGGAGTTGACCGGTGTGCCCAATCCCATCATCGTCGTCTTCGGCGATCGCTTCCCGATGATCACGGCGCACAAGGTGCTCGCCGCGTACTCGTGTCTGGCACCGCGGGTGGTCACCGGTCAGTTCGACCCCACGCGCCATCGCGCGATCTGGCCGTCCACCGGCAATTACGCGCGTGGGGGCGTGGCCATCAGCCGCATCATGGGTTGCCGCGGCGTCGCGATTCTTCCCGCGGGAATGAGCCAGGAACGGTTCGATTGGCTCGATCGTTGGTGCGCCAACCCCGCCGAGGACGTCATCAAGACGGTCGGCACCGAGAGCAACGTGAAGGAGATCTACGACGCTTGCAACGAATTGTCGAAGGATCCCGGCAACTTCGTCTTCAACCAGTTCTGCGAGTTCGCGAACCATCTCGGCCACTACGAGGTGACCGGTCGCGCCTTGGGGCACGTGTTCGAGACCGTCCGGGCTTCGATGAAGGGGCGCGACATCTCGTTGGCGGCCTTCACGTCGGCCACCGGATCCGCCGGAACCATCGCGGCCGGTGATCGCCTGAAGGACGACTTCGGGGCTCGCATCGTCGCGGTCGAGGCTCTCGAATGCCCGACGATGCTCGAGAACGGTTTCGGCGAGCACAACATCCAGGGAATCGGTGACAAGCACATCCCTCTGATTCACAACGTGATGAACACCGACGTGGTGTGCGCCATCAGCGATCGGGCGACCGACGAGCTCGACGTCCTGTTCAATTCGGACGAGGGACGCGAGTTCCTCGTCCGACGCAAGGGGATCGACCCGTCGCTCGTCGCGGCGCTCGAGCACTTCGGGTTCTCGGCGATCTGCAACGTTCTCGCCGCCATCAAGACCTCCAAGCTTCTGGGCCTGGGGGAGAACGAAGCGGTCATCACCGTGGCCACCGACGGTGGAGCGTTGTACCCGAGTTCGCGTACGGCCACTCTCACGCGTCGTTTCGGTGGAGAGATGTCGGCGTCCGATGCCGCCGAGGTCTTCGGCGAGCATCTCGGGCACGTGACCACCGAGAACATGATCGACTGCACCACCCGCGATCGCAACCGAATCTTCAACCTCGGGTACTACACGTGGGTCGAGCAGCAGGGGACACCCTTCGAACTGTTCGAGGCGCGGCGGGACCTCGGGTTCTGGCGCGACCTTCGTCGGTTCGTTCCGGTGTGGGACGAGATGATCGGCGACTTCAATCGGCGGGTCGCGTCGTCGACGTGACCCCGCCCGGATTCGTGTGCGCCACCTGCGGCACGCGGGTCGCGATCGATGCGGTTCACCCGTGGCGCTGCCCGCGCGAATCGGGTGACCGTCTCCACGTGTTGCTCCTCGTTTCGGATGCTTCGGTCGCGCCCGCGATCGACGACGAGAATCCTTTCGTGCGTTTCGGTCCGCGCATGGCCTGGTGGGCTTTCGCGCGTTCCCGAGGTTTCTCCGAGGAGCATTGCGTGTCCCTGGTTCGCGAGGTCGATCAGCGTCTGATCGATTCCACCGGTCGTGGTTTTCGCGTCTCTCCTCTGGTCGAGCAACCGGCGTTGGCCACCCTCGTCGGTTCGCCGGCGCGGGTCTGGGTGAAGGACGAGACGCACAACGTCGGAGGCAGCCAGAAGGCGCGCCACCTGATGTCGATCCTCCTGCATCTCCTGGTGTCCGAGCGCACCGGCGGTGCGCCATGGTCGCCGCCGGAACGTCCGTCGCTCGCGATCTCGTCGTGCGGCAACGCCGCCATCGCCGCCGCGACGCTCGCCCGGGCGATGGACTGGCCGATCGACGTGTTCATTCCCGAGTGGGCGGGAGGTTCCGTGGTGGCGACCCTCGAGTCGTTGGGAGCCCGGATCGAGCGTTGCCCGCGTCGGGCGCAGGATCCGCCGGGGGATCCGACGGTTCTGCGGTTTCGCGAGGCGGTGTCGGCCGGGTCCGTTCCGTTCAGCGTGCAAGGGCCGGAGAACGCTCTGTGTCTCGACGGCGGTCGCACCATCGGATGGGAGTCGGCCGAACAGTTACGAGCGAGCGGCGTGGAGTCGTTGTCCGGTCTCTACGTGCAGGTTGGTGGTGGGGCCTTCGCGGCGAGTTTCTCGCGCGGACTCGGCGAAGGCGGTGTCGATGCGCCACTGATCGCGGTCCAGACCGAGGGATGTGCTCCCTTGTCGTCGGCGTGGCGCACCTGCCGTGGCACCCGGGGGTACGCCGCCGAGTGGACGCGTCACATGGCACCGTGGCCGGAGGAGCCTCGTTCGTTGGCCGACGGAATTCTCGACGACGAGACCTACGACTGGGTGGCCGACGTCGACGAGATGAATCGCACCGGGGGTCGCGTCGTGGTGGCACCCGAATCGGCGGTGGTGGAGGCGGCCGAGGTCGGACCGCGACTCGCCGGTATCGACGCCAGTCCCACCGCGACGGCGGGACTCGCCGGGTTGCTCGTCGAGGGACGCCAGGGTGCGATCACCGGCGACGTGTTGCTGGCCTTCTCGGGCGTGCGTCGCTGACCGTTCAGGCGGGCACCGGGTTCAGATGCCCGGTCGCCACGTCGTACACGAAACCGACGATGTGATTCTTGTGGAGTACGAAGGGACTCAAATGCAGTCTCTTGATGCTCTGACGCACGTCGTCGTAGGGGTCGCGGAACGCCTCGAGGGCCCACCAGGGACGGATGCCGCACTCGACCTCGAGCTCGTGTTTGAACTCGTCGACGTTCACGCCTTCCAGGCCGCAGTTGGTGTGGTGGATCAGGATGATCTCCCGGGTTCCGAGGCGCCGTTGCGACAGCACGAGTGATCGGATGACGTCGTCGGTCACCACTCCACCGGCGTTGCGGATGATGTGGGCCTCTCCGTGGTGCAGGCCCAGCATCTCGAAGATGTTCATCCGGCTGTCCATGCAGGCCACGATGGCCAGCTTCCGTTGGGGTCGAACATCCATCGGACCGTCCGAGAAACCCTCGACGTAACGGGCGTTGTTGCGGACGAGTTCGTCCACGTTCGGTGTGAACTCGGACTCGTTCATGGAGCCAGTCTGCCCCATCAATCAGTGGCGGGACGAGTAACCTCGCCGCATGGCCTCAGCGAGTTTCCCGGTCCACAGTCTCGAATCCGGAGACGGCGGGGGGCGCCCCGACATCTTCACTCGTCTCCTCAAGAACCGCGTGGTGATGCTCGGCACCGATGTCAACGACGACATCGCCAACCAGATCTGCGCCCAGCTGCTCTATCTCGAGGGCGAGGACGCCGATGCCGACATCTGGCTCTACATCAACAGCCCCGGGGGCTCGGTCACCGCGGGAATGGCGATCTACGACACCATGCAGTTCGTGTCGTGCGACGTCGCGACGGTCTGCATGGGACTCGCCGCGAGCATGGGTCAGTTCCTGCTGACGGCCGGTGCGGCTGGCAAGCGCTACACGTTGCCGAACGCGCGCATCATGATGCACCAGCCGCTCGCCGGACTCCGCGGTCAGGCCGCCGACATCGCCATCCAGGTCGAGCAGATCACCTACACCAAGCGACGGATGGCCGAACTGACGTCGCAGCACTCGGGTCAACCGCTCGACAAGATCCAGGCCGACGCCGAGCGTGACCGCTGGTTCACCGCCGAGGAAGCCAAGGCCTACGGTCTGGTCGACAAGGTGATCCTGAAGCGCGGCGAGATCGTCTGACCGTCCGATCCGTTGATCGGACGACGCTCACGGCGACACCGTCGTCGTGCCTTCGGAACCGGTTCCGTTCCCGTCGGGGACGGTGTCGGGTGCCTGCGGAGCGGTGACCACCGGAACCGTTCCTTCCACCCCGATGACATCGGGCATCGGGATACCACAGGTGGTTTCGACCCAGATGGCGATGTCGCGAGCCGACCGCTCGGCCTTGTAGGCGGCATCGGCGACGTCTTGTTGCGAGCGAGGATCACTGGAGTCGACCTCCGAAGCCGCTTCCACCAGATCGGCGATGATGGTCCATTGCTCGTCGATGGCGAGTGGCGCGATCTTCCCGAGGTCGCGGTAGAGATCGACCAAGTCGTCGACCTCGGCGGGTGTGGACGACGGGCCGTCCAGCAACGGAGCGCTCTCGGAGAGTTCGGCGCAGAACCGAGCCCCGGAACGTTCGGTGTCGCTGCAGGCCGCCACCAGGATCATCGACACGCCGAACATGATCACGGACACGATCGGGGGCGCGATCGACGGTGGGGAGAAGCGAGGCACGCCTGAAGTCTCGCAAAAGGGAGGACTCCCGACCGGTCACCTTCGCCGTGCGGCACCCCGATCGTCCACAGTCGGGCGTGCAACCAACCGAACCTTTCCTTCGCGTCGTGCTCCATCGGTCCGATCCGGAGGCGGGTCGATGAGTGCGGCCGGCGTCATCGTGTCGGCACTCACCGCATCGTCGAACGGGTTGGTGGGATTCCCGGTGTCGGTGGAGGCTCACGTGGGTCCGGGGTTGCCGAACTTCACCATCCTCGGTCGTCCCGACGAGGCCTGTCGCGAGGCGCGTGATCGTGTCAGGTCGGCGGTGGTGGCGAGTGGTCTCGAATGGCCGATCCGCAAGATCATCGTGAATCTCGCTCCGAGTGGGGTGCGCAAGTCGGGCTCGTCGCTCGATCTGGCGATGGCCGTGGCGTTGTTGGAGGCCGATGGTCAGTTGCCGCAATCGGCGTCGGCGGGTCGCGCGTTCTTCGGCGAGTTGGGTCTCGACGGTCGGTTGCGTCCGATCGCCGGTCTCGCTCCGATGGTCGCGGCCGTGCGCGACCGACCGGTGGTGGTTCCCGTGGCCAACGTCAGGGAGGCATTGGTGGCCGGTGCGGTCGATGTGCTCCCCGCTTCTTCCCTCGACGAGGTCGTGGCGTGTCTGCGCGGTCGCGCCGAGTGGGCCACCCCCGATCGGCGCGACTCCGACTCCGACGACCTCGACACTCCCGATCTCGCCGATGTCCGCGGTCAACCGGCCGCGCGACTCGGACTCGAATTGGCGGCCGCCGGGGGCCATCATCTCCTACTGGTGGGTCCCCCCGGATCGGGCAAGACCATGCTCGCCCGACGGCTGCCCGGTCTTCTGCCGCCGCTCGACGACGACACGGCCTTCGAGGCCACGATCATTCGGGCCACCGGCAACGAGCGAGATCCCTCGTCCGGTCTCGTGCGTCGACCTCCGCTCCGCATGCCGCATCACTCCATCAGTCAGACCGCGATGGTGGGAGGCGGTTCCGGGCGCATCCGTCCCGGCGAAGTGAGCCTCGCCCACGGCGGGGTGTTGTTCCTGGACGAACTGGGGGAGTTCGCCCCCACGACTCTCGACGCACTTCGGCAACCGCTGGAGGAGGGGGTCGTGCGCGTCGATCGGGCCGAGGCCGGACTCGTGTTGCCGGCCCGGTTCACCCTCGTCGGGGCCACCAATCCCTGTCCGTGCGGCGGGGGACCGCCCGGATCGTGCGAGTGCGACGAGGCCGCTCTGGCTCGCTATCGACGTCGTTTCTCGGGACCACTGCTCGATCGCTTCGACCTACGAGTCGTCGTGAATCGACCGGCCGCCGACGATCTTCTCGGGTCCGTACTCGGCGAGTCCACCGCGGTGGTCGCGGGCCGGGTCGCCGGGGTGCGTTCACTGTCACGCCGCCGCCAGGGAGTCCCGAACGGCTCTCTTTCCGGTTCGCAACTCGACGAGTTCGCCCGAGTGAGCGCCGACGGCACGGCGCTTCTGCGTCGCGAACTCGAGGCCGGTCGACTCTCGGGGCGGGGTCTGCATCGAATTCGCCGGGTGGCCCGCACGATCGCCGACCTCGCCGCCCTCGCCGATCCCGGCGAGGTACCGGAGATTCTGGACGAGCGACACGTGGCCACCGCCCTCGCCCTGCGGGCACGCATCGCGCCGCGACGCAGGTGATCGATGGAACGAACCTCGCGCGACATCGATGTGGTGCGTTTGATGGGCCTGCCCGCTCTCGGTCCGCGCCGTCTGCGGGCCTTGCTCAATCGACACGATCCGTCGACGGTGGTCGCGGCGATCGAATCGGGACGCGGGCTCGGTGGCCCCTGTGTCGCGTCGACCTTGTTGAGCGATTTCGGGTCCGCTTGGAGGAGCGCGTTGCGCGAATCCCGTCGTTCGTTCGACGACGAGGCGCTGGTCCGATCCCTCGGTGACGATCGCGTGTTGATGTCCGACGATCCCGAGTTTCCGGAGGTTCTCGCGTCCGACCCCGATGGTCCCGCCGTGCTCTTCGCGCGGGGCGACCTGGCGGTGTTGCGCGCGCGGAGGGTGGCCATGGTGGGCACTCGGCACTGCACCGAGTACGGGCGGGCCACGGCGGTCGAACTCGCGGCGCGATTGACCGAGCGGGGGGTGGCGATCGTGTCGGGCTTGGCGCGCGGCATCGACGCGGCGGCCCATCGCGGAGTGCTGACCGCTCTCGACGGGCGCTCCGACGGCGATCTCGCCCGCCCGATCGATCGCACCCACGATCCGATGTACGGACGTCCGCTCGGCGTGGTGGCCAGTGGCCTCGACGTGGTGTACCCGCGCGAGCACGGTGGCCTCTGGAAACTCGTGGCCGAACGCGGACTTCTCGTCGGGGAATCGCCACCCGGAGCGCCCCCCGAGCGTCACCGCTTCCCGTTGCGCAACCGGATCATCGCCGCCCTCGCCGAAGTCGTGGTCGTCGTCGAGTCGCGAGCCTCCGGTGGATCCATGATCACGGTGAACGAGGCTCTCCAACGCGGAGTTCCGGTGATGGCGGTTCCCGGTGCCACGTCCACGCGCGCCAGCGACGGCACCAACTTGTTGCTCCGGGATGGTGCGGGCATCGTGCTGTCGGCCGACGACGTGCTCGATGCCCTCGGTCTCGATCATGCGCGTCGCGACGTGTCGATCGACCCGCGATCCGTTCCGGTGGGTTTCGACGCCGTCGTGTTGTCGACTCTCGGACGTGACGGAACCACGTTGGGCGATCTCGCCGGGCGCGTTCTTCGCGCGGTCTCCGATGGTGCCGCGTTCGACCACGGGATCGATCGGATGATCGCGCGGGGAGACGTGCTCGCCGACACCGCGCTTTCCCTCGGGCGGCTCGAAGCCGGTGGATGGGTGGTCGAACACGGTGGTTGGTTCGAGCGTCGGGGAGTCCGATGAGGGGCGTGTCCCGGCCGCTCGATCCGAACGAACCACGACGAGGGGTTTGGGTACCCTGCGCCCATGACCGGAGGCGAGCGCACACCGTTCGTGGTGCCGCGCGCGTGGAGGCTCGACGACTTCCTGGCGTCGCTCACCCGGGCGTCGCGCAACACGGTCGATGCCTACCGGGGTGACGTCCGAGACTTCGTGGAGTGGGCCGAACGTGGCGGTGTCGAGAAACCCACGTCGGTCGACCGACTGGTTCTTCGGCGGTACCTGGCCTTCCTCGGCACCCGACGCCTGGCCAAGCGCACGGTGGCGCGCAAGGCCTCCGCGTTGCGTCGATACTTCGGCTGGGCGCGCCGTCGCGGGCTCGTGGAGGTCGACCCGGCGCTCGGCCTGAAGGCGCCGCACGGTGAGGGCCGGCTGCCGAGGGTTCTGGACGGTCGCGAACTCCAGGCGATTCTCGAACCCGTCGCGACGGTCGAGGGGCACCCCGAGTGGAGGCGCCGGCGCGACGACGCCATGCTCGAGGTGCTCTACGGAAGCGGCTTGCGAGTGGGTGAGTTGTGCGGCCTCGACCTCGATGGGGTGGATCTTCGCCGGGCCGCGGTGACGGTGTGGGGCAAGGGCGGAAAGGAACGCCGGGTCCCCCTGAGCGATGCGGCGGTCGAGTCGTTGCGCGACTGGCAGAGGGTTCGCGCCGAGGTCGTCGGTCCCGAGTCCGGTTCGGCCCTGTTCCTGAACGCGCGGGGCGCTCGGATCGGCACGCGGGATCTGCGCCGTGTTCTGGACGAACGAAGCCCGTCGCCCACGCATCCCCACGCGTTGCGCCACACCTTCGCCACCCACCTGCTCGACGGTGGCGCCGACCTTCGCGTGGTGCAGGAACTGCTCGGCCACAGCGACGTGGCCACCACCCAGAGATACACGCACGTCAGCAAGGAGCGTCTACGGTCTGTGTACACCGCGACCCACCCTCGCGCCTAGTGCACTCCGATGACGCCACCCGACGACGACCGTTCCCCGTCCCGCACGACGCCCGCGATCGATCGTGCGTGGGTTCGATGGACCACCGAACGCGACGAGGGTGCGCGAGATCAATTGGTCGTCCACTACTCGTCGCTCGTGAAGTTCGTGGCCGGCCGAGTCGCCGCGGGTCTTCCGGTCGGAGTCGACACCGGTGAACTGGTGAGCACCGGCATCTTCGGTCTGATGGATGCGGTCGATCGTTTCGATCCGTCGCGAGGATTCAAGTTCGAGACCTTCGCGATTCCCCGCATCAAGGGGGCGATCCTCGACGGCATGCGGGCGCTCGATTGGGTGCCGCGGTCGGTTCGCCAGCGCGCCCGTCAGATCGAGAATGCGGTGGCCAAACTGGGCAACGAACTGAAGCGCTCGCCGACCGACGACGAGATCGCCGCCGAAATCGGAATCGACTTCGAGGAACTGCAGAAGTGGTTGGGCGCGGTGGCCGTGGCCAACGTCGGTCCGCTCGATCACCTCGTGTCGGGCGGAGAGTTCGAGTCGAGGCAGGTGGCCGCCGATGCCGCCGAGCAACCGCAGGCCGTGGTGGAGGACCGTGAGTTGCGAGCGGTGATGCGATCCGAGATGCGCGAGTTGCCCGAACGCGAACGAACCGTGCTCGCGCTGTACTACGACGAAGGCATGACCTTGCTCGAAATCGGCGAGATTCTGGGCGTCACCGAGAGTCGGGTGTCGCAGATTCACTCGAAGGCGGTCATCTTGTTGCGCGCGCGACTCGCTGCCGTCGGCGTCGCCTGACGCCGAGTTTTCCCGCCAACAGTCGCAGCGTGAGAAGACCGTTGTCGATGGCGTTGTCGTTCTCGTTCTCGTTGTCGACGTCGGTCGCGCTCGTCGGGTCCCTCGTTTCCCCGACGTCCACGCCGTGCGTGTTGCGGCCGGTGTCCGGTTCGATCGTGGGGTCGTTCCGGGCTCCCGATTGCCCGTGGTGTCCGGGAAACGTGTCGGTCGACTTCGCCACCGAACCCGGGCGACCGGTCGGCGCCCCCACTCCCGGCACGGTCACCTTCGCCGGCGACGTGGCCGGAACGTCGTACGTGAGCATCGAACCCGAGGGTTGGGTCGAGCACCTCGTCACCGTCGGTGGAGTCGAACCCGTCGTGGCGGTGGGCGATCGCGTGGTGTTCGGGCAACGCATCGGCCGGGCCGACGGAGGAATCGTGGGCCTCAGTCTCCGACGCCCGGGAGTGGCGGGCCCCGAGTATCTGGATCCCCTCGGGCGACCGGCCCAACGGGTCGGGCGGGGTCGGCTGGTGCCCCTCGACGGAACGGCGTGGCGTCGATTCCGCGCCCGTGTCGCCTGTCCCGACTCCCGCTAGCCTGCGCAACGGCCCGATCACGGGTCGATGACACATGCACGTCGCTCGTCTGCGGTCGTTGCCTTCGGGCGGCGCGAGATGGCGTGCCGGCAACCGCAGAAACAGGAGGAACATCACCATGGCCATCGTGACGATGCGTCAAATGCTGGAAGCCGGAGTCCACTTCGGGCACCAGACCCGCCGTTGGAACCCCAAGATGCGGCGCTTCATCTTCGGAGAGCGCAACGACATCTACATCATCGACCTCGAGCAGACCCTCGAGCGCGTCGAGACGGCCTATTCGTTCGTGCGCGATCTGGTGGCCAAGGGCGGCACGGTTCTGTTCATCGGAACCAAGAAGCAGGCCCAGGACCCGGTGTCGCAGAACGCCGACCGCTCCGGCATGCCGTACATCAACGAGCGTTGGCTCGGCGGCATGCTCACCAACTTCGAAACCATCCACAAGCGCGTCCAGAAGATGCTCGAACTCGAGCACATGAAGAAGGTGGGCGACTTCGAGGCCATGCCGAAGAAGGAAGCCCTCCTGAAGGACCGCGAACTCACCAAGCTCCAGAAGAACCTCAGCGGTATCCGGTCGATGACCCGCCGTCCCGAGGCGGTGTTCGTGCTCGACACCAAGAAGGAGCACATCGCGGTCACCGAGGCCAACAAGCTCGGTATTCCGGTGGTGGCCGTGGTCGACACCAACGTCGATCCCGATCTCGTGCAGTTCCCGATTCCGGGCAACGACGACGCGATCCGCGCCAACGAACTGATGTGCAACGTGATCGCCGAGGCCGTTCTCGAGGGTCGTTACATCGCGGGCAAGACCTTGGGTGGTGCGGTCACGACCGAGCGCACCCCCGAGCAGCAGGCCGAGTTCGAGCGGGCGCAGGCCGATGCCCGCACCGCCGCGGCCCGAGCCCAGGCCGAGCGCGAGGAGCGCCTCGCCGCGCAGCGCGCCGCTCAGGGCGCGGGCGGGGAGGCCTGACATGTCGTTCACCGCCAAGGACGTCCAGACCCTGCGTCAGTCCACCGGCGCCGGAATGATGGACTGCAAGAAGGCCCTCGAAGCCAACAACGGCGACATGGAAGAGGCCAAGCAGTGGTTGCGCGAGAAGGGTCTCGCCGCGTCGGCCAAGCGCGACGATCGCGAGAACACCCAGGGAGTCGTGGCGCTGTTCGTCGACGGCAACGTGGGCTCGCTGGTCAAGTTGAAGTGCGAGACCGACTTCGTGGCCGGATCCGATCAGTTCAAGGGCGAGGCCGAGACTCTGGCCCGGCTCGTGGCGGCCAAGGGCGAGGCTTCGGTTGCCGAACGCGCGGCCGTGCTCGAGGATCTGAAGATCACCCTCAAGGAGAAGATCGAACTGGGCGACGTGGTGCGCATCGAAGCCGCCCCCGGCAACGTGCTCGACTCGTACCAGCACGTGCAGGGTGGTCGTGGCGTGAATGCCGTTCTCGTCGAGGTCGCCGGTGGTTCGGTCGATCTGGCCCACGACATGGCGGTGCACATCGCCTTCGCGCGACCGCGGTTCCTCGATCGCGACGACGTTCCGGCCGCCGAGGTCGACAAGGAGCGGTCGACGCTCGAGACCATCACGCGCAACGAGGGCAAGCCCGACGCCGCGATTCCGAAGATCGTCGAGGGTCGACTCAACGGCTTCTTCAAGGACGTGTGCCTCCTCGAGCAGGCCTACGCCAAGGACGACAAGCAGTCCGTGAAGCAGGTGCTGGGGTCGGCCTCGATCGTTCGCTACGCGCAGGTCGAGATCGGCTGATCCGGTGAACGCGGCGAACGGCGACGAACGTCCCCGCTGGAAACGCGTCGTTCTCAAGTTGTCGGGCGAGGCTCTCGCTGAGCCGACCGGTTTCGGTCTCGACACCGGCGTGCTCCATCAGGTCGCCACGGAGATCAAGGAAGTTCGCACCGATCTCGGCATCGACGTCGCCGTGGTGGTTGGTGGCGGCAACTTCTGGCGGGGGCTGAAGGGCGCCGGCCAGGGAATGGATCAGGCACAGGCCGACTTCATGGGAATGATCGCCACCGTCATGAACGGACTCGCGCTGCAGGACGCTCTCGAGCGGGTGGGGCAGTACAGCCGGGTGATGACCGCGGTCGAGATGCCCAAGGTCGCCGAGCCCTACATTCGTCGTCGCGCCGAACGCCACATGGAGAAGGGTCGCGTCGTGATCTTCGCCGGCGGCACCGGCAACCCGTTCTTCACCACCGACACCGCCGCCGCGTTGCGGGCCGCCGAGATCGGTGCCCAGGCGATCCTGAAGGGCACCCATTCAGGAGTCGACGGCGTCTACACCGCCGATCCCAAACTCGACCCCACCGCCACCCGCTACGACCGGGTGTCCCACAAAGAGGTCATCGAGAAGGAGTTGCGGGTGATGGACGCGACCGCGATCGCGTTCTGCCGCGACAATCGCATCCCCATCGTGGTGTTCGACGTCAGCACCCGGGGCAACATCAGATCCGTTTTGGAGGGTCGGCCCGTCGGTACGCTGGTGGGGTGAACGACGAGATCCTGCTCGACGCCATCGAGAAGATGGACAAGGCGGTCGAGCACGCTCGTTCCCAGTTCACGACCGTCCGGACCGGTCGTGCGACGCCGGCCATCGTCGAGAAGTTGATGGTCGAGTACTACGGCGCCGACGTCCCACTCCAGCAGTTGGCGGGATTCCAGGTGCCCGAGGCCCGGTTGCTGGTCGTCAAGCCGCACGACCGGGGGGCGCTGGCGGCCATCGAGAAGGCGATCCGCGACAGCGACCTGGGGATGTCGCCATCCAATGACGGCACGGTGATCCGGCTCAGCTTCCCGGCCCTGACCGAGGAGCGACGGCGGGACTACGTGAAGTTGGTGAAGAATATGGCCGAGGACGGACGTATCGCCGTGCGCAACGTGCGGCGCGACGCCCGCAAGCAACTCGAAACGGCCGAGAAGGACGGCGAGATCTCGGCCGACGAACTCGAGCGGGCCGAGAAGGAACTCGAGAAGATCACCCACGACCACGTCGAGACCATCGATCAGGCCGTGAACCGCAAGGAACAGGAACTGCTCGAGGTCTGACGACCTCGACGAACCGATAGGTGGAGGTTTGGTCATGAGCGACGACGCGTGGCGCCGAGGAGACTCCGAGGACGACGACGATTTCGGCGAACTTCGCTTCTCCGACGACGAGCAGGCCCCGGTCTCGTTCGGCGACTCCGACACTGGTCCGTTGCCCGACTGGTCCGAACCGGCACCGGGCGACATGGAACCGTTGTTCCCGGAGGAACCATCGGGTTCGCGCCCCACGTCGCGCCCGACCTCGCGCCCGACCCCGCGCCCGACCCCAGGGCCTGTCGACGACGACGATGTCGACATCTGGGACTCGTATTCGGGTTCGGCTCCTCGTCCCGTCCCCGACCGTCCGGCCTCGGCCGACACGAGTGGCAGTCGTCCCCGGGTCCGTCTCGGCGAGCCGACCGGCGGCACCCGTCGCGATGACGCCACGCAGCCGGCCCGTCGCGATTCCGACACCGGCCGCACCTCCCGGGTCGCGGTCGACGACGACCCGCGTGGTCGCACCTCGAGCGGAGCGCGTCCCCGTCCGTCCGCCGGTCCGACGTCCGATCGCGAACCCCGTCCTCGGCCGGCCGCCGCGCGTCGTGGATCGGATCGAGATCTCCCCACCGCGGTGGCCGTCGGCCTCATCATGGCGGCGGCTTTCATGGCGGCCATCCTCTGGAAGCCCGTCGCGGTTCTGGCGATCGTGGTTCTGGTGTGCGGTCTGGCGAGCGTCGAGTTCTTCGAGAAGGTCGCCGAAAAGGGATACCACCCCGCCACCCTGACCGGAATCGTCGCGGCGGTTTCCGCGCCCCTGGCCGCATATTGGATGGGCGAATCGGCCCTACCGTTGGTGGTGCTTCTCGCTTTCGCGGCGTCGGCGGGCACGTTCGTCGGAGCCGACCGATTCCAGGGTCCGTTGCCGAACATGGCCATCACGACCCTGGCTGTCGTGTGGATCGGACTCATGGGTTCGTTCGCGGCCCTCATCGTCTCGGTGTCGAACATCGGAGGTCTCTCCGACGTCGGAACCGACACGCTCTTCATCCTCGCCGTCGGTGTCGTGGCCAACGACGTGGGTGCGCTGTTCACCGGTGCCGCCGGTGGTCGCACTCCCTTGCGTTCGTGGATCAGCCCCAACAAGACCGTCGAAGGACTCATCGGAGGAACCTTGGCCACCTTCGTCGCGGTGTGGTTGGTCAGCATGCAGAGCGACACATGGAACGATCTCGGTGAGATTCTCCTCCTCGCTCTGGTGATCGCGGTGTTCGCGCCGCTCGGCGATCTGGTCGAGAGCATGTTCAAGCGGAACCTCGAGATCAAGGACTTCGGCACGATCGTTCGTGGTCACGGAGGACTTCTCGACCGCTTCGACGGGTTCCTCTTCGTGCTCCCGGCCGTGTGGTACCTGCTGCAGGTTCTGCAGCCGTTCGCCTCCTGATCGCTCGCCCCGTGTCCGAGGTGCGAGTCGCGATCGCCGGTTCGTCCGGATCGATCGGCACCCAGACCCTCGACGTCGTTCGCGCCGAACCCGATCGGTTCCGCGTCGTGGCGCTCGGCGTCTCGTCCTCGGTCGACGTGCTCATCGCCCAGGCCCGCGAGTTCCGGCCCGAGTTGGTGACGGTGGCCGATGCGTCGCAGCGAGCCGCCGTGTCGGCCGCGTTGCCCTTCGCCACGGTGGTCGATCGTCTCGAGGATCTGGTCGAGCCGGCCGACGTCGTCGTGAACGCGGTGGTGGGGTTCGCCGGACTTCCGGTGACGCTGAGCACCCTCACCGCGGGGAAGCGACTGGCCCTGGCCAACAAGGAGTCCCTGATCGCCGCCGGACCGGTGGTTCGGCCCTTGCGTTCCAGGCCGGGTGCCGAGATCGTTCCGGTCGACAGCGAGCATTGTGCGGTGCACCAATGCCTCCGCTCGTCGCGTCGAACGGCGACGGAAGTCGCTCGGATCGTTCTCACCGCCAGTGGCGGACCCTTTCGCGGTCGGTCCCTCGACGAACTTCGATCGGTCACGGTGGAACAGGCGCTCGCCCATCCGACCTGGGCCATGGGGCCGAAGATCACGGTCGACTCGTCGACGCTCATGAACAAGGGTCTCGAGGTGATCGAGGCGCACGAGTTGTTCGACGTCGACTACGACCGCATCGAGGTCGTGGTGCATCCGCAGTCGATCGTTCACTCGATGGTCGAATTCACCGACGGGAGCACGATGGCCCAGTTGAGCCTGCCGGACATGAGGCTCCCCATCGGCTACGCGCTGGCCCATCCCGATCGGATCGCGACTCCTTTCGGTCGGATCGACTGGACGCGTCTCGAGCGACTCGACTTCGCCGCTCCGGATCGGGACACGTTCCGATGTCTCGACCTCGCGTACCGGGCCGGTCGAGCCGGTGGCACCGTCCCGGCGTTCCTGTCGGCGGCCAACGAGATCGCCGTCGACGCTTTCCTGGCCGGACGGCTCACCTGGGTCGAGATACCGGCCGTGATCGAGTCGGCTCTGGACCACCACGTGGAGACACCGGGCACGCTGTCGAGCGACGACATCGTGGCTGCCGACGAGCGCGGCCGAGCCGCGGCTCGTAAAGTTCTGGAGTCGGCGGACTGAAGGTCCGCGCGATTCGATCGAGAAGCGAGCCCCCGACGCCCATGACCCTGTACAAGTCCCTGCGCGAGGAGATGATGGCGGGCGGTTCCACCGAGGACCGCCCCGAACCCGAGAGTCCGGGACGTTCGCGGGGTGTCGTGACCGCGGTGGTGATCGGTGGTTTGTTGGTGTGGCTCGGTGTCGAGAATCCCTGGAGTCTCCTGGTCGTTCTCGGCTTGCTGGTGTCGGTCTTCCTCCACGAAGTCGGTCACTTCGTCACCGCCGGTTGGGCGGGCATGAAGCGAACCCAGTTCTTCATGGGTTTCGGGCCACGGGTCTGGAGCTTCCATCGTCGCGGTGTCGAGTACGGAGTTCGGGCTCTTCCGCTCGGAGCCTTCGTTCGCATCGTCGGGATGAACAACCTCGACCCGGTCGAGCCCGGTGACGAGGACGTCGCCTACTACTCGAAGCCGTACCGGTGGCGGCTGCTGGTGATCACCGCGGGTTCGATGATGCACTTCATCATCGCGGCGGTGCTGTTGTTCGGTACCTACGTGGCCGGTGGTCGCTACCAGGAAACCGGCCGCGCCGAGGTGATGGCGGTGAGCGAGGGAACTCCCGCCGCGGCCATCGGTCTCCAACCCGGCGACGTGGTGGAGCGGATCGACGACGTGGTCGTGACCAGTTCGGACGTGTTGCGCAACCGCATCAGATCGCTCGAGGCCGGTGATTCGGTGGAACTCTTCTGGACGAGGGACGGAAAGGAGTACCGCGCCGAACTCGTGTTGGCCGAAGCCTCGGCGGGGTCGACGGCTGGAACCTCCGACTCCAGTCGTCCCGGTTTCGTCGGCGTGTCCACCAACTCGTTCGGTCGCGAACGTCTGTCACCTCTCGATGCCACGGGGCGCATCGTTGGCGACCTCGCCAACGGTTTCTGGCAGACGGTCGACGGCATCGGCACCGTGGCCAACCCCCTCAATCAGTGGGATCAACTCACGAATGAGGATGCCGATCCCGCCAAGCGGCCCACGACGGTGGTCGGGGTCACGATGGTCGCCGGCGACATCGGCGACCGCTTCGGATTCTGGGCGGTGCTCGAGGTTCTGGCCTCGATCAACGTCTTCGTCGGGCTGTTCAACCTCCTGCCCTTGCTTCCGTTCGACGGCGGTCACGCCGCGATCGCCACCTACGAGCGTCTCCGATCCCGGCGCGGTCGTGCCTATCGGGCCGACGTCGAGAAGATGTGGCCGGTGACGGTCGTCGTGCTCGCATTGCTCCTGGCTCTCACGTTCACCGGCTTGTATCTCGACATCACCCGTCCCTTCTGACCATCGGAGACCGAACGACATGGAACTGAAGCCAGACTCTCCGGAGCGGTATCCGCGTCGCGCGACCCGGCAGATCCACGTGGGCAAGGTGCCGGTGGGCGGGGGGAGTCCCATCTCCGTGCAGTCGATGACCATCACCAAGACCGCCGATGTCGAGGGCACGTTGCAGCAGATCTACGCGTTGGCGGCCGCGGGATGCGACATCGTTCGTTGCACGTGCAACGAAACCGAGGCCGCCGAGGGTTTGGCGCGCATCGTTCCCCGGTCGCCGATTCCGGTGATTGCCGACATTCACCACCAGTACCGGATGGCTCTGGCGGCCATGGAGGCCGGAGTACACGGGTTGCGTCTCAACCCGGGGAACATCCGGCGGCCCGAGCACATCAAGGCGGTGGCGGCCGAGGCCCGGGACCGTGGCATACCGATTCGTATCGGAGTGAACGGCGGTTCGCTCGATCCCGAGTTGTACGACAAGTACGGCGGGCGGGTGACCCCCGAGGCGATGGTCGAATCGGCGCTTCGCGAAATCGCCTACTTCGACGAGGTCGGCTTCGACCTGATCAAGATCAGCGTGAAGGCTTCGAGCGTTCCCCTGATGGTCGAGGCGTACCGGCAACTGAGTGAGGTCACCGATCACCCCTTGCATCTCGGCGTGACCGAAGCCGGACCTCCGCCGGCTGGATTACTGAAGGCCACCGCGGGAATCGCCACGTTGTTGCTGGAGGGCATCGGCGACACCATCCGCTACAGCCTCACGGCCGATCCCGTCGAGGAGGCCCGGGCCGGACGGCAGTTGTTGGAGTCGCTGGGATTGCGCGAGCGGAAGAACGTCGACCTCATCGCCTGTCCGAGTTGTGGTCGGGCCGAGATCGACGTGATCGATGTCGCGAAACGGGCGATGGAAGCGTTCGGTGATCGCGAGATTCCGCTTCAGGTGGCGGTGATGGGTTGCGTGGTCAACGGTCCGGGCGAGGCCCGTGACGCCGACATCGGCATCGCCGCGGGCAACAAGCGCGGACATCTCTTCGTGAAGGGACGCAACGTCGCCGTCGTTCCCGAGTCCGAGATGGTCGAGGCTCTCGTCGAGTGGGCCGAGTTCATCCATGAACACGGGGTCGAGGCGGCCGTGGCGCGGGTCGACACCGAGCGCGCCGAGCGCGAAGCGGCCAAGGATCGCTCGGCACTGCTCGACGCCAAGGGTGACGACGCGAACCACTCCGAGGAGCGGATCGTCGAGATCCGCCGCAAGACGCAGTAGTCGTCAGTCGTCAGTCCTCGGTCGTGGGATCGAGGGGTTCGCTCACGCGGAACAAGGTCGCCTTGCCGTCGAGGGTGATCTCCTCGCCGGGTCGCAGGAACGTGACTTCGCCGCGCCGCAGCCGATCGGTGCTGCCGATTCCACAGAGAACGAGTTCGCGGGAGTCGGCGTGAAGGGTCTCCTCGCCGTCGATCTGGTGCACCGAGAGGACGAAAGGTGCGGGGGGAGTCTCGAAGCGCCAGAGTTTCCCGGCGCGGGTTCGACGCACCGGTGTGGCCTTGAGCACCGGATCGGCCAGAACCACCGGATCGACGGTCGACAGGAGTTCGTTGACGTCGACGTGTTTGTTGGTGAGTCCGCATCGCACGACGTTGTCGCTCGAGCCCATCACTTCGATACCCATGCCCGACAGGTAGGCGTGGAGATTGCCCGGGCCGAGGAACAGGGCCTGTCCCGGTAGGAGCACGACGTGGTTCATGAGCAGGGTCACGGCGACCGCCGGATCGTCGGGGTACGCGTCGGCGAGTCGAACCGCCCACGACGCGGAATCGGAGTCGTGGTTGGCGCAGGCGGCCACGACGTCGTGGAGGAGGGGACGGATGTCGTCGCCACCCGAGAAGAGGAACTGGACGGTACGGCCGAGTCCGAAGTCGGTGAGATGTCGGGCGATCACCGAGGCGCCACCGCCGATCTCGTGGAGGAACGGAACGGTCTCGACCGGATCGCGGAAACCACAGAGCGCCTCGAAACGGCCGAGCGCGCAGATCAACTCGGGCTTGGCGAAGGGATCGCGATAGATGCGACGCGAGTTGCTGACCGGGACTCCCAGTCGGTTCTCGCGGGCGTAGCCCTCGCGGGCCTGGCGTTCCGAGGGGTGCGACTGCAACGACAGCGGTTGGGCGGCCGCAAGAACCTTGAGCAGATACGGAAGTTCTCCCGACACCGACACGAGGGGGACCGACAAACCTCCCGAGTCGTCCTCGACGGTTCGGCGGCGGGTCAACACGCGGGTGGCGCCCTCCGGGTCGAGGGCGAGGGCATCGCCGTCGATCACCGACGACGCATCGTCGATCTCGAACACCTTGGCCGGACCGCCGAGGTGCGTACCGAACCACATCTCGGCCCACGGGCGACCGTCGGGTGGCAGGCCGAGCAACTGCGGAATCACCGACTCGTGACCCCAGGCGTAGTGCTGCACCACTCCGCGGACGAGGCGCACGGTCAGCCTCCCGAGGAAATCGGGCTGGAAGTGGGGTGGGCGAGCACCAGTCGTGCAACGTGATCGACGATGTCGGCCACCGGAATCGACGACTTGTCGCCGGAGGCCCGGTCGCGGACTTCGACGACTCCGTCGGCCAGACCCTTGCCGACGATGACGATGGTGGGCACGCCGATGAGTTCGGCGTCCTTGAACTTCACTCCCGGCGAGACATTGGTGCGGTCGTCGAGGAGCACGCGCACTCCCCGGGAGTCGAGTTCGGCGGCGATGCGTTCGGCCTCGGCGGAGATGTCGTCGCCGCCCTTGCCGGCGATCACGAGATGGACGTCGGCCGGGGCCACGGCACGCGGCCAGCACAACCCGAGTTCGTCGGCCGATGTTTCGGCGATGGCCGCCACGGCCCGGGAAACGCCGATGCCGTAACTACCCATCGTGACCACGACCTGCTTGCCGTTCTGGTCGAGGACGGTGAGTCCGAGGGCTTCGGCGTACTTGCGCCCCAACTGGAAGATGTGTCCGATCTCGATACCCCGGGCCATCTCGAGTCGGCCGGCGCGATTCGAGCCGGCACACGCCGGACACGGATCGCCGGCGCGCACCTCGGCGGCCTCGATCGTTCCGTCGGGCACGAAATCGCGACCGCACACCAGATCGACCACGTGACGACCGGCCGCGTTGGCGCCGGTGACCCAGCGCGAACCGGCCACGACACGGGGGTCGACGAGATAGCGGATTCCGGACGCCGACGCCGATCCGAGCACGGTCGGTCCGATGTATCCCTTCACGAGTAGTGGATGTCGCCCGAAGTCCTCCTCGACGAACGGTTCCGGCTCGGCCGGAGCGACCTGGGCCTCTAGGCGCTTCATGTCGACCTCGCGGTCGCCGGGAACTCCGACGGCCAAGGGCTCGCGGCGACCGTCGGGATGACGCAGCATCACCAGAACGTTCTTCAAGGTGTCGCCCGCCGTCCATGGACGGTCGGTGCGGGCGAGTTCGGCGCGTTCGTTGAGGAGGTCGACGAGGGTGGCGATCGTCGGCGTGCCGGGTGTGTCGTGCGCGACGGCCGGCGGGGCATCGGTGGCGTCGACGGGCTCCGGAGAGGGCACGGCGACCGCTTCGGTGTTGGCCGCGAATCCGCAATCGCAGCGCACGAAGGTGTCCTCACCGACCTCGAGCGGAGCGAGGAACTCCTCGCTCTTGGAGCCGCCCATGGCCCCGGACATCGCCGACACGATGACGAACGGAAGACCGAGTCGTTCGAAGGTGCGGATGTAGGCGTCGCGGTGGGCTTCGTAACTGCGGGCGAGACCGTCGTCGTCGATGTCGAAGCTGTACGAATCCTTCATCACGAACTCGCGACCACGTAGAAGTCCGGCGCGCGGACGAGCCTCGTCTCGGTACTTGGTCTGGATCTGGTAGATCACGAGAGGCAGATCGCGGTAACTCGAATACAGATCCTTGACGAGAAGGGTGAACATCTCCTCGTGGGTCGGGCCGAGCAGGAAGTCGGCACCGCGACGGTCCTTCAGCCGGAACAGGTTGTCGCCGTACTCGGTCCAGCGGTTGGTGGCCTCGTAGGGCTCGCGGGGAAGCAGGGCGGGGAAGTGCACCTCCTGGAATCCGGAGGCGTCCATTTCCTCGCGGACGATCCGCTCGACGTTGCGGTACACCGCCCAGCCGAGCGGCAACCAGGTGAATCCGCCCGGAGCGGCTCGGCGGATGTACCCGGCCCGCAGGAGAAGCTGGTGGCTCGGCACCTCGGCATCGGAGGGGTTCTCGCGAAGGGTGCGGACGAAGAGCGTCGACATCCTGAGCACGGGGGAAGGTTAGTGCCGACCCCTGTATGCTCTTCGGGTCTTTCAGATCCGGGTACCCCGGGACCGCCGAAGACGTGGGTGTACACCCACGTCTTTTTCAGTCTCAGGGGGTCCTCGTCAGGAGCCGTCGGATCCCCGGGCCCGGGCCTGGTCGACGACGAGAACCGCGAGTCAGGAGAGGAGGACGAACCGATGGATCAGGCTTCCGAGTCGGCCGTGGTTCGTCGGCTCCACACCCTCGTGGCTCCCATCGTCGCCGACCTCGGCCTCGATCTCTACGACCTCGAGTTCGGCGCCGGACTGTTGAAGATCACGGTCGACACTCCGCCCGGTTCGCCCGGAGGAGTCGACGTCGACGCCCTGTCGCAGTGCACGCGTCTCGTGTCGCGCGAACTCGACCACTCCGATCCGATTCCGGGCCATTACACCCTCGAGGTGTCGAGTCCGGGTCTCGAACGGAACCTGCGCACTCCGCACCACTTCCGACGCGAGGTCGGGAAAACGGTCAACGTCCGGCTCCGCGACGTCGTGAACGACGAGCGCCGGGTGACCGGAGTGCTGGTGAGCGCCGACGACCAGGGGATCGTGGTGCTCGCCGACGACGGTGAGCGTTCCATCGCCTACTCCCAGATCGATCGCGCCCGCACGGTGTTCGTGTGGGGCGCGGCCCCGAAACCGGGATCCAAGGGTCGACCCGCGGCGTCGAAGAAGGCTCGACCCACGGCAGACTCTTCGTCCCCGGCACGCAAGCGATCCACTCAGTCCAAGAAATCAGGAGACAAGTCATGAGCAACCTCGACATGGCCGAAGCCGTTCGCATGTTGGTGGCGGAGAAGAACATCTCCGTCGACGAATTGCTGCAGGTTCTCGTCGACGCGTTGGCGACCGCCTACAAGCGGCGACCCGGGGCCGCCGAGGAGGTCGAAGTGGGACTCGACCCGGAGACTCTCGACATCACCTTCACCGCCTACGACATCGACGAGGACGGCAACTGGATCAACCCGCGCGACGACACCCCCAACAAGGGCGAACTCGGACGCATCGCGGCCCAGACCTTCCGTCAGGTCATGGGTCAGCGAATCCGCGAGGCCGAACGCGATCGCAAGTTCGAGGAGTACGCGAACCGCGAGGGCGACATCGTCACCGGCATCATCCAGCAGATCGACAACCGATTCGCGTTGCTCGATCTCGGCCGCGTCGAGGCGCTCATGCCCCAGACCGAGCAGGTCATCAACGAGCGCGCCGAGAAGGGCAGCCGGATGAAGGCCTACATCGTCGAGGTGCGCCGCACCGCCAAGGGCCCGCAGATCATCGTGAGCCGCACCCATCCGGGTCTGGTGAAGCGCCTCTTCGATCTCGAGGTTCCCGAGATGGCCGACGGCGTCGTCGAGATCAAGGCCTGTTCGCGCGAACCCGGTCACCGCACCAAGATCGCCGTGTGGTCGAACGACAACAACATCGATCCGGTCGGAGCGTGCGTGGGTGCCCGCGGCAGTCGGGTGCGCATGGTGGTCAACGAACTCAACCAAGAGAAGATCGACATCATTCCTTTCTCCGACGACATGGTGGAGTACATCAAGTCGGCGCTCTCGCCGGCCAAGGTCACCGAGGTTCGTCTGAGCGAGGACGGCACGTCGGCCACCATCGTGGTTCCCGACAACCAGTTGAGCCTCGCCATCGGGACGGGCGGTCAGAACTCGCGTCTGGCGTCGCGTCTCACCGGTGTGCACCTCAACTGCATCAGCGAGACCAACGACCGCAACGAGAAATTGGGCCTCCCCGAGACCCGGCAACTCGAGGGTGAGTGGAAGTTCGACGGCGAGTCCGGCGATTACCTCTTCTACACCGCAGACGATCGCGTGCTGACCCGCGAACAGGCCGAACAGGTGAACCTCGAGGCGCAGGAAGAAGTCCGGGCCCGGCAGGCCAAGCGCAATCAGGAGAACCCGTCCTGACGTCGTCGTCGACTCCGATGCGCACCTGCGTGGGATGCCGCCGACGGCATCCGGCGCACGCTTTGACCCGATGCGTGCATCCGGGTCGGGTTTCGAACTCGTCGGCGGGTCGGGGCGCGTGGGTGTGTTCGGTGAACTGCGCCGAATCGGCCGGTCGCTCCGGGGGATTCGCGCGCGCCTGGCGGCGATCGACCGATGCCCGGACGTTGGCCGAACTCGTCGAAACCCTGCGGAACACGCAGGTTCCTAACCGTGTGATCGGGGAAGAGTCCTCCTCGGTCGCGACCGTGGCAGAATGCGAAGCCGGCTCGCCGGCCGATGACGTGAGGAACCAGTAGCCGAATGGCCGAGAAGAAGATCAAAGTCAGCGATTTGGCCAAGAAGCTCGGCATGACCAGTGGCGAGCTGGTCGACCTCGCCTCCAGCCTCACCATTCCGGTGAAGGGCCCGGCGAGTTCGTTGCAGCCGGTGTTCGCCGACATGATCGAGCAGACCGCCAACGAGCGCGGACTCGTCCGCGAGGTGGTGCCCGAGGAACCCAAGGCGGCCAAGAAGTCGACCAAGAAGGACGCCGCCGAGGGCGACGAGGCCGCTCCGGCGAAGAAGACGACCGCCAAGGCCGCAACGACATCAGCCGCAACGACATCGGTCGCGACATCATCGGCCGCGACATCATCGGCTGGCGACACCGCGCCCGCGAACGTCGACGCCGCCGAAGCTCCGGCGGTCGCGCCGAGCACGCCGTCGGAGGCCCCGGTGGCGACACCACCGGCCGCTCCGAAACCCGAACCGAGCGCGGATCGTCCGGCCGCGTCGTCCGCGCCCAAGCCCGAGACGAGACCCGAGACGAGACCCGAGACCAAAGTGGTGTCCAGTCGGGTGATCTCCGGACGCGACACCACGCGTGACATTCCTCGGCCGCCGTTGTCGCCGCGCCCCGACGCTCCTCGTCCTCCCGTGGGTCGTCCCACGCCTCCGCCGCCGCCACGTCCGACCGGTCGACCGTTGCCGCCGCCCCCGGGTGGTCCTCGTCCCACGCGCATCGTGCCGCCGCCGCCCGGCGGTCCTCGTCC
>Ga0172376_10001898_pt1 | contig 26179 bp, 38 predicted proteins | sample Lak35m_FD_121114 | JGI IMG/M metagenome (GOLD analysis project Ga0172376, IMG submission 121114) | Freshwater microbial communities from Kabuno Bay, South-Kivu, Congo - kab_092012_35m | ecosystem: Environmental > Aquatic > Freshwater > Lake | place: Democratic Republic of the Congo: South-Kivu...
ACACCAGTGCCAACTTGAGCCTCTAACTTAGTTGTCTTTACTTTCGGAATCATGTCCATGTTTTTTCTCCTTTACCATTACCAGCAGATAACTGAATATTACATAAATTGCAAGTATTGTCACCCTCTCCCAACCCATCCCCCACATGGCCCAACAAGCCAGTCCACAAGAGGTGAGCAGAGCAAGAATAGTGATAAGGCGTTCTGACAGCACCTGTAGTGCCAAGCGAATGATTGCGGTTGCTTCCATTTTCTCTCCTTAATGTCGGGATAACCATATTATCATGTCTCCTCGTCATCATCTCCAAACAGACCAGCACCGTATCCCTCGTCAGCGTCCTTCATCTTCAAGGCTTCTAGCTTCAACGCACGGTCAATGACTTTCATCTTGTCGGTGATAGAGGACGTTTGGTCAGACATGACCTCTGCCATCAGCTTGTTGATGTGCTTCTCAAGCTCTGGGTTTATACCCCTGTCCTTCTTTTTGCTCATCGCTTCATCTTGCGAGGCTCGGCACGTTTCATTTGCTTTGCCTGTTCTTTCATCATCATGCGGTTGTAATCTTCAGAAGCACGAAGTTCGTTTTCTCCACCCTCACGAGCCATGCGGTCAATTTCCTTTTTTGTCATTGATTTACCCATCGTGTCGTATCTGTCTTTCATGATTTTCTGTCCTGTCTTTTGGCTTTTCTCGCTGTTGTGAGTGCAATAGCAATTGCTTGCTTTTGCGGTTTACCCGCCTTCATCTCTCTGCGGATGTTGGCAGAAATGGTTTTCTGACTACTACCTTGTTTGAGTGGCATTTCATTCTCCTCTTACAGTTTCGTAAATTGAGCCGACAGGTCTTGGAACGCCATAACCTAAAATTGCGTTGTTTATCAATCTCTGAGTGAATGACATCTTGTCTGCCAAGGATGCAGGAGCCACATAGATTTCCTGTAACCTTGCAGCAATAGCATCTGTTTGAGACTTGCTCATCAAACCGTATGACACCAAGTCATCACTGATGTACTTCCAATCTTTAATTGCTCCAGACAAGCTACCTTCCGCTTTGTCAGCAATAATTTGACCGACAGCTTTGGCAAACTGTTGCTTACCATTAGGCTCTGCCAAAACAATACGTGATACTTCAGCAAACTCTTCACGGTTTTTACCAAGAACAATGTCTCGCACACGCCTAGAGTCTGTTGTTCCAGCAAGAATTACTTTGGCCTTATCCTCTGCGGCTTGTCTGATTGCAGATGCTTCTGTACCAGCTTGGTTTGTAACAGCGGCGGCTTCTTTTTTACCAGTAGCTTTAATCTCAGATGCTGTTTTCTTTTCTAGCTTTAATGCTTTTGCTGCATCTTGTATGCGTTTTTGCTCAACCTTTGCCGCTTGCTTTTTTGCTTCAGAGGTAATATTTGGAGTTTGCTTTGTCAACATCTCTGGCAAACCTTGCGCTTCTGTACGCAAAGCTGTAGCAAGTTTTCCTCTTGCGCCACCGAATCGTTCTGCCCTAGCAAGGTTCGTGACATACGCTTGCGCTTTTGCTTGCAAGTCAGACAAAGATGGGTGAGACAAGAAGTCTTTATTCTTTGCTTGGTTTAACCAAGAACTTGCCTGTTGAGCATTCATTCCTCTAAGTTGACTTGCAACGAAGTCTCCAGCAGTTTGTCTTACAAGACGCTCATCACCTGTCTGCGTAATTAACCTGTCAACCCCTGTTTTATTAGAGAAAAATACATTTCCAAGTTCGGCAGGTGGCTTTAACACATCTGCTGTGCCTTGCTCTATCTCAGTTAAAGATTTACCTGCCTTTGTCTCAAACTGTTCCAAACGCTTTGTGGCCTGTGCCCAGTTGTCTTGCAAAGCTCTACGCTCTACTTGACCAACATAGTCCTCTTGCAACTTCTTTAGCAAGCCATAAACATTTTGTTGAACTTGTCCTCTGACGGCTTCATAACCTTCAGGTGGGTTCTTGAACACTGTGCCAGCAAATCTACGGGCATCATCAGCCGCTTCAAAAGATGAGCGAAAAACCCTGTAAAACCGTTCTCCATCTTGTTGCACCGGAAAGCCAAGTCTTGATGCAGCTTCCGCTTGTTCCTTTGTCAACTCATAACGCTGGTCAATCACAGAGTCACGGATACGCTTGTAAAAGGCAAGCACACCAGGGTCTGTAACTTTACGCACAGTTGGAGAGGTAACTAGGTCAAAAGGTCTTGTTAGAATCTCTATCTGCTTGTAGGCATCCATGTCAGATAGCTTCACGCCTTTGGCTTCGTTTGCCGCAACAATTTTTGCTTGCTCTTGACGCAAGGTTTTATCAAGCACATCTCTTTCATTAATGATGGCTTTTTGTCTTGCCAAGGTAGTTTGTTGTACAGGCGTAAATACATCTGTCAAGGGTTTATCTTGTCCGATAGTTTTTATTTCTGCTTGCGCTTTGCCAATGTTTTGCTGACCTCTTTGACTCAACTTACCTGACTGTTGTCTCAAATTTGCAATTTGAGTACGGGTTTGTTTTTCAAGTTGTTGAACTTGAGCTTGAGCTTTACTGAGAATATCTTTTGCATCCATCTCTGCAAGTTGACGTACAGACGGACTGTAAGACCTTGCTCTTGCTCTAATTTCATTTGCACGTTTTGTAGCATCATCTAAGATTTGTTTTGATTTGAAAGCAGCTTGTGACTCTATTGTTCCAGCATCTGTTGCCGCAGTACTACGCAACCGTGCAACATCCTTCTTCAGCATTTCAACAATTTCTTTTTCTGCTTCTATGCTGTTTTGACCACCACGAATGTCATCCAGCTTCTTTTGAATGAATGCACGTTGCTCCCCAGACAAATTCGGTGCAGAAATACCTTGCTCTTGCAATAACTGTCCTACAGTTCTGCCTGTAGAAAAGCCAGGTATCCCCATCTTTGTACCTAAGGCAGAAACTAATCCACCTACTCTTGTGCCTAAATATTGAATAGGAACAGGGCCAAGAGTGCTTGCCAGTAAGCGAACTGCTTCAGCATCAAGACTAGGGCCATACTTGGATTCATAAATCTGACCAGCAGTTTCTCCAGTTATGCCACCAACAACACCCGTTGCCATTGCCGCAGGGCGAGATGACTTCATGGCTGTACCAGCTAACTCTAAACCTGTTCCTACATATCTAGCGGCTCTTCCTACAGGGCCAGGCAAGGCTTCACCTTTACGTATAATCTTACCTGTTGTTTCTGCTATTTCAGGAAATACAGTGCCAGAAATACCGCCTATCAAACCTTGACGGCCTACCTCTGTGCCCTTTTCTAAAAGGCTAGGTTCTTTCTTTGTGGACTCAGGAACAGGCAATTGAAAAACATCATCTTCAAATTTAATGGTTGTTTTAGGAGCCTCGTCCTCAAATTTGATTGCCATGATTACTCCACAACGGCATTTCTGCCGTTAATAATAATTTTTGTATCTTTAGGAAGATTTGCGGCTTCTGCTTCTTCCATAGACGCAAAGTTTCTACGCTGAGTTTGAGCGTCATCTCTTGTGTAGTCTTGACCAGGAACAAGATTTGTCCTCATGCCTTCTCTTAAGTTGATTTCTGGCAATCCATACAACTGACGTTTGAGTTGAATAGAGTCATCAACACGCTTAGCCATACCACCAATTTTGTTCAACATACCCTGTGCATCATCACCTGGTTGTGGAACAGCACCATAACTACGTGCAGCCTCTCCACCTGTCACAGCTTTACCAGATATGTTCAAATAGTAATTATTGCGAATGTCTCTAACTTTTGTTAAAAACTGTTGCAACTCAGGAGGTATTTCTGAAGACAATAGTTGATTTAAATAGTCTCCTTTTTCTGAAAAGAATGCTTCAACTCGGTATTGTTTTAACAGTTGATTGAGTCTTGGATTTTTTAAATCTTGTACCAAGCCTTGCAAATCGTTTTTCAAGATTACATCTGCTGTGTAACCTTCTGTTACTTTTGCGCCTGGCTTTAAGAATCCACCCTGTTGCGCTTTTGCATTTGCTAGTGCTAGTGCTTGTTCTCTAGCAAGCCTTGCTCGTTCGTCTGCGGCAAGACGATTCTCTCTTGCAATACGCTCTTGCTGTTCTCTAGCTGCTTTAGCATCTGCTCTAGCATTAGCATTTTGTACAAGAGTATTGTTAAGTCCAACAACGGTATCTATGTCTTTTCTTGCTTTACGGACATTTTCAAGAACAGCAACATCACCCTGACGGTCACGTATAGCTTTGAGAACTGGAGACTCAGCTTCTGCAAGGGCCATAGTGACCATCAAGTCGCCTCTTTCCTTGTCGTACTTTTTGACTTCCATAGCCTCTGTCAACGCTTTTTCTAGCGTGGCTACCTTTGCTTGCATGGCTTTGAAGTTCTTGTCGAACTCTATTTGCTCTCGCTTGTACAGGTCTGCTCTACCTTTTTGGTAGCCTTCCAACATGCCGTTCATGGCATACATAGACCGCTGTGCATCACTTTTACCAACAAGCATTCCAACAATGCTAATAAGAGAGAACATGGCGGCTAAGTCAGTAGCAGTGTCTTTGGTAGGAACAAACGCCATAGTAGACATCTCTTGACGAGCTTGTTCCAAAGTTTTTCTCTCTGGCATGGCCTTGACTTCATCTGCAAACGTGGCAAGGTTCTCTGCCTTCATCTTTGCTTCTGTAGCTTTTTCTTGTCTCTTTGCTTCTTCAATAGCAATGTCAGCTTTTCCAACAGCTAAAGCGGCTTTTGACTCTTCACTACTCAACTCACTCAGCACAGGGCCAACTTCAACAGGCCCAATCATTCCTTCTGGCGTAGGTTTAGGTTGTACCAACGCTGCCGTTTTAGGCAACTTTGGCATGACTGGCATTTTGGTGAAGTCACTAAGAGCAGAGGTAGCCATCATTAGCCTCCAGGTGTCGTTGTTGTTGTTTGTGTCGTTTGTGTAACTGTAGGCGTACCTGCCAACGTACGCATGATGTTGTTGAAGTAGCTGGAGGTCAGTTGATTTGCATACTGGTCAGCTTGCAAACCTGTTCTGATAGCACCAAGAACAATCTGGTCACCAATACTGGTTAACTTCAAGCCGTAATCACTTTGCTGTTGCAATAACTGGTTACGGATAGCCTCTACTCTGGCGGCAGTCTGTTGTGCGCCTACGCCGCCACGGGCAGAAGCAGCTTGTGCGGCTTGTGCTTGTGCGGCTTGTAACTGCTGTCTGGCAACAGGTGTGAGTTCCCCAGCCTGTGCTTGACGCTGTAACTCTGCACCTTTTTGCAAGTAAGGGGCGGCAAGAGCTTCCATTTCTCTCCTGCTACGTTGACCTTGTTCTGAGGCTTTTCTAGCCGTTCTAGCACCAATAATTGCTTGAATACCACCCAAACCAAGTCTGGCAAGTGTGTCTTCTTTAAGGCCTGTAGCTTCTGACAAACGAGCCAGCACGCCTTTGTCGCTTGGCTTGAGAACATCTGTCAAGTCTGCTTTTTGGCTTCTATCTTCTACAGGGGGCAAACCAGCACCGTAACCTTGTGCGCCGTACAAAGCGGCTCTGTCTAGTGAGCCTATATTTACTTCTGGTACAGGCCCAACTTGTGGAGCAGGAGCATAAAATGAATAGTCAGGTTGTGCAAATACACTAACTGGAGGTAAAGCAGTACCTTCTATGTTGGTTGGTGCGGCTACAGACATCGTTGTAGGTTCTGTAAAAGCAAAGTTTTGTTCGTACTGCGGAACATACGGTTGTGCTGTTGCTTGCTCACCATACATGTCATACGTGAATTCTTCTTGGAAAGAAGGGATGCCTGTTTCTGGGTCAGGCATACCGCTACCACCCCTGTCTTTCAGCAGTTGTGCTTCTTCAGGGGTGATGTACGCAAGCATGTGGTTTTCTGGTGCTTTTGCTTGCAACAAACGAGCAATCTGGCGCACATCTGCACCAACACGGGTGATGTTTTTAAGTGTTGCCATTCACAGTCCTAACGCATCTTTAAGACGCAAAGATTCTTCGTTCCACACACTTTGCCGTTTTTTGCCAGATTCTTTGCTCTCAATTTCACCTGCTCCACGACTTGATGTCAAGCCAGTTGTGGGTAGCGGTGCGGCAGAGGACAGGTTCAATCCTTCATTTAACGGTGTTCTTGCAGTCGGACTTACGCCCGTGAAGTACATGCTTGGATAGATTGTTTTAGCAGGTGTTTGCTCTGCTGGTTTCTCAGGTTCTTTTGCTGATTTCTCAGGAATAGGCTGATTTTCTTCTACGATTTCTCTCTGACCAGTAACTTTCACTTCTGGCAAGCTGTCAGTCACTGTGAAGGGTAAGACATTCTCAGGTGCGGCTGGCTCCCGCTGTGCAGTGACTTTCACTTCTGGCAAAGTATCAGCAGGTGCTGATGATGGTTTTGTCACAGTTGTAGATGTGTATGGCAACACGTTTTCAACCGCACCAGCCTCTCTACCAGCAGTAACCCTGATTTCACCAAGCTGGTTTCCAGCATCTGTCATTGTTCCTGTACCTGCATCTGCAAGTTGAGTACCTGGCTGTGCTTTGCTGGTATCTACCAATTTTTGTGCGTCAGCAGCAGCTTGTTGTTCTGGTGACAGTGTTGCTTTGTAAGCCTTGTCTTTGTAAATGTCGTATCCCACATTTGCCAAATCAATCAACTGTGTATTAACAGCAACATCAATAGCTTTTTTAACGTCTCCACCAGTAGCTATAAAAGTACCAACGCCTTTACCAGCAGCAGTACCAACACCTGTGGTCTTGCCAAACTCAGTAGAGCCAACAGCATCTCCAACACCTGCTCCTATACCGCCAGATACAGCATTTCTGATAATGTCTTCTGGCCTACCACCCGCAACAACTGTACCTGCGGCAGAGCCTGCGGCAGAACCAATAGCAGCAGAGCCTGTAGATGTTGCTGTGCTGATGCCAACATAGGCTGTCACACCAGAAACAGCACCTGCTTTAAGAGAATCTTCTAACGAATTACCTTGAGCCAATGAACTAGCAGTAGTAATTGCAGCAGAACCAGCGGCAGTAGCGGCAGCGGCAGAAGGAGCCGCCACACCAACCGTTGTCAAAATAGAATTACCAATAGCTGGAATCAATGCTGGATTGACAATGGCAACGACAACAAGAGCAACTGCTGCTACTTTTTTGAATGCGGATTTAACTTTTCTCCAAAATTTACCCATGTCATGCTCCTATTTCTCTAGATGCAAGCATCTGTTCTGTTATTTTGCCCAAAGTTGAAAACACCGCCAAAGACGGATAATCAACCTTCATGTCCAACTCATCTGGTTCTACCAACTTGCTTGCAACAGCTTGCTCTTTAAAGACAGGATACAAAGTCCTATCTTTAATAACAGCATCAGCCATCTGACCAACTTTTACAAGTGCTTCAGGCGAAACGCCAACACTGGCAAGATATTCTTTGATGCCTTGCTTTGCTTCAAACATCTGTTTGTTTGACGATTTTGTTGCCATATCACACTCCTAAAGCTGTTGCTATCTGTTGATGAATGGTCTGGTGTACACCTATCCAATCATAGAAATCTTCTTCCACATTCCAGTCACTGTCGAGCAATTGGAAGGGATTATCCAAGCCTAGAACACTTGCCAGACGCTGATGTTCTTGATTGTGCACAAACAGCCAGTCATCCAAGTTATCGTAATCAGCATCTGTCAGTGGATACTTCTGCACAGCAATACCGTTATCTCCCAAGATTTCGTAGAACAACTGGTGTTGCACACCGTTCTCAAACAAGAATTCTCCCAGTCCGTCTTTGTCACCAAACTTCACGTAAGACAAAACTTCAAAATTCATTTGTCTGCCTTGTTGTCTAGTTTGTTGAAGATTTGTTTGAGAATATCTTTGACTTCAGAAATGTCAGCACGGTAATCATCTTTTGCCACATATTCTTTAGGTAATTCATTTATCTTGTCCTCCAGTTTCTGTATCTGTCTTGTCGTGTTGTTAAAGACATAGACAGCAAGAAAGCCAGCAATGCTGACCACGATGTTGAAGATTTGTTGGTTATCCATGTCAGACAGCGTAGTAAGGTACTTTTACTACCACCCCGTTAAGGTTGACTTGCATGAATCCAGCAGGTTGCAAAGGCAGACTTGCTATGCCGTATGTTGCTGTAGCCGTTGTATTTCCTGTGAAATTGAACACAGCAGCGTTGGTTGTGCCACCAATAATGGTGACGTTTGCCAGTGTCAGGTCGCCTACGTTAGATACTGTGCTACCAAGGGTCAGGGTAGTGTTACCTAACACCACGTTAGAGTTCTGTAGGTTGCTGTTACCTATGGCAATAGTGACGTTAGAAGCACTTGTCAGTCTGCCTTGCTGGTCTACGGTAAAGGAAGCTACGTTTGTAGCGTCACCGTATGTGCCTATAGTCACAGCAGTGTTGGCAAGAGATACAGTGCCTGTAGAGGTTATAGGGCCACCTGTAAGGCCTGTACCTGTGGCTACGTTGCTGACATAGACAACCTCAGAGTTATCTACCTTCTGCCACACAGAGCCGTTAAATACACACCAATCACTTATTACCCAGTCTGTGATGCCGTTAAGGTTGGTAGAGCCAGAAACAGACACAACATAGTAGTCCCCTTTCGTACCTACGCTAGAGGTAAGGGTAGGGTCGTTGGTAGCGGCATCCCATGTACCTTTGTAGTTAAGTGCAGCTACGACATTGAGAGAGGAACTGACTGTTTTTAACATGGTTTACCTCATGAACCATCGCCAGGTGTCACGTAGATAGTAGCGTTGCTACTAACGGTAATGCCTGTGAAATAAGCGTTGGGTACGAAAGAGAGAATCTCATCTGTACCTGGCAACAGTGGAATAGATGTGCCTGTGGTAGTAATGACTGCGGCATTACTGTTTGCACTAGCACCATCTGAGCCGTAACCTAGAAAGACAGTAACAGTACCAGCATTGATGATGCGGTACTGATTACCACCAAGCGTGGTAGATACGGCTTGTACAGCAGCAGGTGCTGTTGTAGCCGCTAGGAAAGTGACAGTGTTGCCTGTCCTTGTGAAGGCTTGAATTCCCATTATGTGTTGCTCCAAGGCACTCCTGTGGCAGTCACTGGATTCTTCTTCAGTTCAATCTGAGCCACTAAAAACGTCATGGTTATGCTCCTTTTAATGCGGCTACATCAGCTTGCAGTTAGGTGATGATTGTTTTCATCTCTTGGCAATGCCGCCTTAAGCTGATTTACTGTTGAAGCAGAGTCAATCGCTATTTGCATGGCGGCATACTTGTCACGAATGGCTTGTCTAGCAGTCTCTGCCGCTGTTGCTTCAGAGGGAATGGTTGCCTTGATGTCTAGCGGTGCAAACTCAGCAGACCGAGCCGCCCTGCGCTTGTCGTGGGCAATGGCTTTTGCCTTGGTCATGTTGATGACGATGGTCATTTCAGTTTCTCCATGTTGCGCCACATGAGATGTGGCCGATTGCACTTCGGGTTACGCCAAACTGAGCAGCGATAGCGCTCTGAGTGACTCCATTTTCAAGCATGTGCTTAATCTGCACAACCTTGTTTTCATCGAGCTTTGTAGCACGTCGGTTTCTCGCTTGCTCTGTAGCGGTTGCCCATTTGCAGTTTTCTTTGAAGTAGCCAAGCGAATTATCAATTCTTTCAATACTCAACCCATGCGGCTGGTTTCCCATGTCTTCGAAGAAACCTGCAAATGTTCTCCACTTTTCGCAGACTGTTATTCCGCGAGCGCCATAGTCTTTGAATGCGTGATGACTAGGATTGTTGCACCTGCGTACCATTGAATCCCAGACGCGGTATTCGTTCGACCTAGACATTCCGTGCGAAGTCCATGAGCATCCGCAAGACTGAGTTTTACCGCTGGCAAGATGGACATGCTTTACAGCTTTTTCAGTCCCACACTCGCAAACGCATTGATACATACGTTCGTTGCGAGTTGAATGCCTAAATGACTCACCGACAGACCATTTGCCGATCTGTTTGCCAGTCAAACTTGGTGGACTTAGTCTTGCCACGACCAGGCATCCCTAAAAAGTCTATCGCTCGGCACGTCAGCCACGTCCACAATTTTGAAGGGCTTGCCAGCGGGCACATCTTTGGCCGCAATGGCTTCGATGCTCAAGCCGCACTCGGCAGCGGGTACGATTACGGCCACGCCACCTTCGTCATTCGGGTAGATGATGCGTTGGTTTTCCATTTGGGTTTCTCCTTGGGTGAATGGACGGGATTAGCGGAAGATGGCGACATATAAATAAGCATTATCAATAGCGCCGGGTGATGTGTATGTGTAGCCAGTTACAAGTCTTATTGCTGTTGTTGATGGTGTTCCATTAAAAAATGTAACACTCTCCCTTGTTAAACTGTAGTACACGGTAGAACAGTTTGCCGCATAATTCGCATCAGGCATCGCAGTCGTAAAGTTCACGGTGTAATCACCAGTTCCGTTATCCGTAATACTCGACACATTCCCACTTGCACGAATTGCCACTGTTCCCAAGCCGTTGAAATTGACCCAAGCCCTACAGCCGTATGCTGTTGCTACAGAGCCGTAGCCTGAGTTGAATTGAAAGTTACCAGAGGCATCAAACTCACCACGCTGTGAGCCACCAGTTGCAAATCCAACCCTGTCAGCGCCGGGGAAGTAGATGCCGGTGTTGGTGTCGCCAGTGGTGGTGATGGATGGTGCAGTATTGCTACCCGCACCAAATGTTGCTATGTTTGCACTTATATTTCCAGTAATAGCAACATTACCCAAAGATGTTTGGTTGCCAGTAACTATCAATGTAGACACGTTTGCCGTGCCACTGACGTTAGCACCAGTAATAGTCACATTACCACTGCTGATAGTGACGTTTGTGAGCGTCACATTACCAAAAGAAGTTACTGTATTACCAAGCTGTACAGCGGTATTACCGATAGTGACAGGGGTAGCAAAGTTAGTATCTAGTTGCGATAGCGGAATTGCCGCAGTCGCAGAACCAAAAATATTAGGAACAGCCATATTAGAACCTCACTCTCAATTCATGTTCAAACTCAATCGTGTTGACAGTTAGCGCAGGGTCTGTGCTAGTCATTGTCAACCCCAAATACTTACCATACTGTTGTGCATCTGACTTGTACAAGGCATACCCCGCACTTGTCAACCAGCCTATTGTCGTAGAAGAATTGTTCACCCACGTTAATGTGACATTCTGGTTGTTGTACCAAGTCACACTGTTGTTCAAGGTGTACACAGGGCTAGAACCACTCTCACTATCTACTGTCACATTGAATGTGCCACCAGTGGTAAGGGTAGCCTCAATACCAAACTTCAGAGCCTGTTTGGTACGGATAGGGTCACGCATAGGAGACAAAGAAGTCTGTATCTCTGAAGACACATTAGCAGTCGCATCCCCGTACAAACGGAAAAGTGCTGTGTCTGTCACACCATACAGGTTAATCAAGCCGCTTACAGGGGCAGAAGAGACATACCGCAACTCACCCTGGCTGGTGATAAACCATTTCTTCTCAAAAAAAACGCACTGTACAAACCTGTCTCCCGTGGTTGTGGGGAAAGTAGGCAGCAGGTAGAAGTTAAAAGCCGCACACAGGATGTTGTTAAGCAAGACTTGACCAGCAGTTACAGGCTTAGAAAAGTCGATATAAGGGAAAATACCATCAAGCTGGTCAGAAATCTTGCTGGTTGTTGAGCCTACAAGGGCATACACCCCGTAGTTATTCATGAACAACACAGAGCGGAAATAGGGGAAAACAGCGTATTTCAGCTTGCTACCAACAGACGCAGAAACGTTGGTGTTGGTAAACAGGGTATCTCCTGTATTTGTAATCCTGACATCAGAAAAAACGTTAATACTGTCTTCACCGTAGATATACAAGAAGTTGTTGGCAGATACCATGTGTTGGATATTGCCACGCAACGTAGAGTCAGAAATAGTTTCAGCACCAGCAGAAACAGAGGTGAAGTCGGTAGGGCTGGTGGCAGAAGAATAGGTGACTGTACGACCTGTAGAAATCCACACTCGCCCTGAGAAAGTGGCAACGCTGGATATTTCTTCCAGATTGGGTACGCCAATCACGGTTGCATTTGCATTTCCAGACAATGTAGGAGGTGCGGCTATGGTGACAGTAGGAACACTTGTAAAGTTATCCCCCACGTTTGTCATGATAACTTCTGTGACAGCATTGCCAAACACAATAGCTGTAGCAGTGGCATTGCCACCGCCTCCACCAGTAATGGTTACAGCAGGAGGAGAGGCAGGGTCATAGCCAGAACCACTGTTGGTTACCTGTATGTACAGAGCACCCTTGGTGAATGTCAGAAGTTGGGCAATAGCGTTAGCACCACTACCACCACCGCCTGTGATTGTTACTGTAGGTGCGGCTGTATAGCCACTACCACCGTTGGTAACAGATACAGAAGTTACAGCATTTGCGGTGATAGAGGCTTCTGCCGTAGCTTGCGTACCATTTGTCTGGTTAGGAGCAGAGATTGTTACTGCTGGCGCAGAGGTGTATCCTGACCCCCTGGCTGTCAAACCAATCCTGCCAACACCACCAACCTTCAGCAAGTCAGTGCCATCCCAAGTAAACAGTCCTTTATTGGGGTCACCGATAAATACTTCTTCATTCTTCCACTGAGCGATAGACACGTTGGCAGACGAGAACGTGCCTGTCACACCGACATTGCCGACAGTCCCTGTATCTATAACTACGTATTGCGCTCTACCGTCTTCTTGGAAGGCCAACAAATAGTCAGATAAGCCAAGATTGGTGTTGGAGAGGGTAGTTACTGTATTGCCAAACGATATAGCGTTATTGCCACCATCTTTGACTGTGACTTGAGCAGGGACAATCTTGATGTTGCCAAACCCGATAGGCATGGCATTCTCAATCCAAGAAAACTCCTCGTCATCAATGGCTGTCCTGTTGGACTTGGTGTTTAAGCCCTTGAAGTTCTTATAGACAGCATAAGATTTCTTTTGCTCTGCTGCTGCCATGATTAGAAGGTAGAGTAGGGGTCAGGGATTCTGCGTGTGTACACAGAGTTCAACACCGCTTGGATTTGCTTTGCATACTCCTGCTTGTATATCTCAGCTTCTCCGTAGCTCTGTTCTTTGTACTTGGCTTTGTAAGCCGCATAGAAAGCTACAGGCGAGGTGTAGGGGTCTTGAATCTGGTCGGTAGCGTTAGGCGTGTTCAAGCTCAAGGCAGTAGGCAAGATAGTGCTGTCTATCTCTACGACATACGCTTGGTCAGGAACAGGGCCAACATAGATAGTGTTTTGTCCGTAAACAGAGAAACACACGGGTCTGCCAACATAGTTTTGCCAGTAGCGCAGTTGAGCGTTGAAGTTTGACCAGGGCAGATACCGCAGAGGAATACGGCTGTTACCCCAGTAAATGTTGACGTTCAGGATGTCTAGCGTTGTACCAGTAGCAATAGTGGCATAGGGGATGATTTCCGCAGGGCCAGAATACTGCAAAGTAGCAGTGCCATCTGTGAACGGGGCAGAAGGTGGGAAAGTGTAGCCAGAAGCTGGATAAGGCGGAGCTGTATTACTTAACACACCACTGACAGTTACTTCGTAAATGAAAATGTTATTAAATACAAATTCGCCAGCAGTCACAGTAGCACCCGCAGTCCATATAGTTGCGGCAACACCTGTACTTGAAATTGGGGTGGCAGTAATTTGAAGGGTACGTAAGCACCCAGTATCTCTCGCTACTCGCTCACGGGCATCGTTGATGTAGTCCGTTAGCTCCGAGGTTGTCCAGAAGACAGAGTTTGCATCATGCAATAACCGCTGTACTTCCGTGATGTAGGAAGAGAGAGTTGCCATGTTACCTTCATGTTATGCAACCCTCTGATTGACCTTTCCCCCAACGGATTTCTCAATCCGTAAGGGTACTACGCCAACCGCCGAGGGTAACGAGCGGTTCTTTGTTGGATTTTCTGTCGAAATGTTTAACTTCTTCAGAGTTTCCATTGCTTCTTCAAGTTCGCTGTGGAGTCGTATCATGCCCAACTGGACTAGATACTTTTCCTTGTCCTCGTCTTGGTAACCAAGCATGTGCCTAGCGGCAGGTACAGTTATTTGAACTGTCTTGCCAACAGGAAAATCGTAACCGACATAGTTGTACTCAGCGTACAAATCTTTGTCGGTATTGTTGGTTACATAAACGAGGTCTGTCATAGTGTTACAACGTCACCGTACACAGTAATATCAACAGTGTTGTTTGCTGCCGCTCCTGTGTTCACGCACACAAACAAAGGTGTTGTATAGATTTTGGTTGACGTATTTGCTGTCAACGCAAGGTCTTGATACAAACCTGTGCCAGTGATGTTTGAGAGAACAGTTGCATTAGAAACTGCGTTTGCCAAGTTACCATCATTGCTTGTGAAGATAGTAACGTTGGCAGCGGCAACACTTCCGTTGGCATTAAAAGCAGTAATACGGCGAACGATGTAGCCAGTACCGACAGTGGAAATTGTTGCCACAGCATTACCAGTATTTCCCATCGCAACGGGAGGATTGGTAGAGCCAACAGCAAAATTGCCGAAACCGTCTGGGTACAGTGAGCCTACATGGTTTGCGTTCATACTGTCTCCTTAGCTTGTGTAGGTGCTATTTGCACTGATACCACCATTGATGGTCAATGCTGTAGCAGCACCAGCACCAGCAATAATTGACTGTGCAAACACGTTCACGCCATCAGACAAAATCATGCCGCCAGTGTTATTGGCAAGCAAAGTTGTGATAGAAGAGCCGTTATTTGCAGTAACAATTACGTTAGCTGATGGAAACACCATATAAGTACCAGCAGGAATCACAGTGCCAGCGTTAGCGGCAGTCAGTGAAACATTGGAGAAGTAAGCACCAGCAGTGTTGGTGGTTGCATTCGCCAGAATGATTTTGTTCATTGCTAAAGCCATGTCTTATCTCCTTACAGTGAGAGGTAGTTGTAACCCGTCACCTTGGTCATGGCTTTGGGCTTGACGTTCACCAATTCGGCAATCATCAAAACCGCACCGACATAACCAATTTGCCAGTTGGGGAGAGTGGACTCAAAGCCTGTAAACACAAACGAACCTTGCTCGTGGATGTACAGAGACAAGTAGTTGGTGTTCAGGAAGTACACAGTACCTTCTGGGCAGTAGGGGTCTGGATAGATAGGTACGCCAGCAACCATCAAAGCACGGAAAGCGGCTTGAGGGCCATTGGTTTCACCGTCAAAACCTGCACCTGGGGTGATAACGTATTGCTCTTGACCAACAAAGTCTTGAGCCAACAGTGTCCAAGTACCAAAACCGCAAACACCAAAAGAAGGCATTTCTGCACCGTTTTTGACAGTACCAGAGATGTATTGCAGGATGTTTTGACGGGTTGGGTTCACAGAGCCAGCGGCATACTGAGAGGATTTCCACCAAGTGTAAGAACTACGGTCAATATTGCCGTAAGTACCAGAGTTAGCAACAGCAGCGGGCAAACCGATGAACTGTTGGGTATTGCTGGTGTTGGTGTACAAGGCCGTTGCCATTGCATCCATCATCACGTTGGTTGCATCGTTCATACGAGCTTCAATCAACGGAATAATGGCCGCATCTTGCTGAACTGCGCCTTCCATACCGAGGAAGGGTACGGGAGAAATCATCAGTTTCAGGTCGAATTCAGCGTTGTAAGCACCTTGCTGGACTGACGGTTGGGCAAAAGAGCCACTGTAGTCAGACCATTGAGCGTTCACAAACTGTGCGCCTTGGACAGGAACGGTTACAGAAGACACACCACCAGAGGCAGACTGACTGTTGGCAATCAGAGCCGCCATCAAGGGCGTGGAGTTGTAAAGCTGGACAACCAGCTTAGGGATAAAGGCTCTACGAGTTACATAAGTCAGTTCATTGAACTGTGCTGACCCTGTAGCTGGTAGGATGCCGCCGCCAATAGCCATAAGGCCTCCTTACGTGGTTTGAAAATTACCCTCTTACAACCCAATAGGACGTTGCGGTTTACGCAGGTCATTGAGCGCATTCATAGCCTCATTCCGTGCAGCGGAGACAGGATTCTTCCAATACTTGTTCAAGTCAAATTGCTTAACAGCACTTGGGTTGTATCCAGTTGGTGTAGGCACTGCGGCCTGTTTCATCCACTGATGGTATTCGGCTGCTGTCTCGTGGTTAGTGATACCACGCTCCAACATGATTTTTTCTACATCACTAACCTCGGATTCGTTAGCAATCAAACCCTTTTTCATCAAAGACTGGCGGCGATTTTGCAGTTCTTCCAGAGCTTCTTTCTCACGCAACTTGGCTTCCAAGGCTTGCACACGGTCTTCCGAGCGGCTAACCGCACGGTGTGTGTAGTCTTCAATGTCAAGTTCGGGGATAGGAAGGTCAGGTTTGACCCGCTTGGTCATCCGCAAAAAGTCTTTGCGAGTTTCTGGGTTCTCCGCAAGAGTTTGTGCAAGTGCTGCCAACTCATCACGGGCTTCTAAGGACAGATTTTCTAGTGACATAAAGTTACCCCTCTTTATACGTTCCAAGTTGCACCACGTTTCATGTAACCAATGTTTGCATGGGATACATTAAACATAGTTCCAAGTTCACGATGAGACAAACCAGATTCACGAATGAATTTAATTTGCTCTTCGTTCAACTTCGACCCACCGCATTTTTCTCCACTAGCAGAACGCTTCTTTGCAACCATATCAGCAGAGTTTTCTGCGTGTGTAGCAAGCCAAAGATGGTCTGGATTCACACAAAGGCGGTTGTCACAAGCATGAGCAACAACCATACCGTCTGGAATTTTTCCTTTGTATGCCTCGTAAGAGGCACGGTGAGCAGAAGCTGTCTTGCCTTTTTCTGACCCACAAAGACCATAACCAGCGTTAGAAGTACAGCCAAGCCACACCCAACACCCAATTTCAGGCACTGGTGTAGACAGGCGTTCAATACGCTGTTGGTCTTTTATCATGACTATATAACTCTTTTGCCATCGCCTGGCTTTTGGACAGCCATGCTGGACTTGTTGAGTTTATTGGGGGCACTCAAGCCACCAAACTGAGAAAAACGGGGGGTGTTGGTGACAACGCCATTTTGTTGGTTGTTGTCAGTTGGTTTGCGAGGTGCAGCAGCGGCACGGGGCTTAAAAAGTTCCATCTTTGTTCCTTACATTGGGGGAGGGGGAGGCATACCGCCAGCGGGAGGCATACCAGGGATAGGTGCTTGAGCCATTGCTCTGCCTTCAGGGGTAGCACCACCCGCCTGTGGCAAGGTTTGCAGTAACTGGAGAATCTCAGATTGCTGTAATTCGTCAGTTTTGCCTTTTTTCTGACCAATCAAACCGCTGAGTGCCCTAATAGCGTTAAGGGTTTTCTTGCCCTCTTCTGAAACGGAGCCAAAAGCGGGGAGGGATTGCTCAAGCAAATCAATAGCCATACTTATGTTAATAAGTGCAGCTTCCTTATTTCCCATCTTGGGTTCTGGAGTAGACATGGGGGAAGCCATTGGAGGAGCTTCGGGAGCTTGTGCATCCATTTCGTCTGGCATTTCGTTAGGGGTGGGTGTGCCAGCAGCCGCCTGGCTACTACGCATTAACTCCATCAACTTATCTGGTGGAACACTCATAATCACTCCTTGCCATGTTTGTAACCACTTACAAACATCTTGTCAATAGGTAGAGGGCATTTTTTGTCAGCCCTCTGTAGACATTACTTGCGGCCTTTACGAGTTTTGCGTCCCATACTAGCCATTTTGGGAGCCATTTTTGCTTTCCCGTACATCATGACATTTCCTTTAAAAAGGCCACCTCAAAGGGGAAGCAGCCACACCCATTCCTTGCGGAAATCTTGAATCAACGGCGGCACTTACGACCGCTTTTTGTCTTCATGTTCATCTTGAACTCCCATATTGTTTGCGGTTGGAGTCCCGTTGACTCCTTCCGTACGAGGTTTTAAACCCTGTTTGACGCATTGTCAAGTTGGGTGCTGCCTCATTCCTTTTCAGGGAGGCAGTATCTACCCGTGGTTGGTCAGCCGTAGGCTGTGTCATGCCAGCGTTGTTTGGAACCATCATCCCACCTTTTTCAAATCTGGTTTACCTTCAGGCTTTTGCGGTTGCATTTGTTGCATTTGCTGGGCCATCGCTTGTTGCTCTTCTTGCTTTTGTTGAGCTTTCTTCAGTCGTTCTAACAATAATTGTTTCATTGGGGGTTCAATCATGTCAAGCAAGGACTCTTTGTCAATAACGCCAGCTTGGAACAACTCAAACGCCATCTTGCGGCTGTCTTCCATAAAGATGGGAGAATTTGAGTGGGCATCCACCTTCACCACATAGTCACGGGTGAACTGGTCGGCAATGAATTTCAAGCCATGTGCGTCTGTGTAGTGGGTGTTATCGTAGACCTGCATACATTTCAAGTATAGGGTAGCCATCTTTTCTAGGCTGTCTTCAATAACAAGCGCACGTTTCTTGGCTCGGCTTGAACCCAGACGGGCAAGTTGAGAAGCGTGACCAGAAGAGCGCACACCTGCTTCACCACGGCCTTGCAAGACGCTGACGATGCCAGATGCCTCTTCAAACATCAGGTCAATTTCGCCAATTTCACGGAACAAATCAGGTGGAATAGTTGGTGCTAACTTTTCAACTTTGGCGTTTGGCATATCTGTTGCTAGCAAGCCGCCAGCACGGTTGAGGGCAAAGTTCTTCTCATCCAAAATGCCTGTAAAGCCAATCAGGGCGGTAGGTGGGCTGACTTGTTTGGACAGCAAGTCCAAGATTTCCGTCATCCGCTTGTTGCGTAACTGCTGGAGGTAGACCAAACGCTGAACCTCGGACGCACCCCAGTAGTAGTCGTACAGGGGGTTGGGGCAGATTTGGATGAAAGGCAACTCACCTTTCAGGAACATGCTCTCTCCAGAACGGTCATAGATGATGACGTTGGGGTCGGCTTTGGTTACAACTTGGTAATCTTTAGTCTCGTCATTCCAAACCCAAAGTTCAATCATCTCGATGGTGTCTTCGGAGACTTGGGCTTTGTAGGTGGGGTTACCAGTCAAGTCCAGATTAACGTTACCGTACATGGTAGGGTTGGTCTGGGACAAGATGATGCGCTGGATGCCGTTGGCAATCTCGGTACGCTCATGCTGGGTAGACATGACCCGCTTGACGATTGAGTCCCGCTGTGGATGGGAGTAGAGCCTGTCAAACAACTCGGACTTGGTGATGTAGTACGAGTGAACAAGGGCTTCTTGCCTGTCTGTGTAGGCACTGTCCTCCCGCAATACGCCAATACAGGCTGGTTCCACCATGTAGGGGTGGATGCCGTTGTTGATAACCAGTTTGACAAAGGTTGAGTTGTAGCAGAGTGACCATGTGACTGCGGTTGAGAAGACTTGGTCAGCGTTGCTATTGAGCCATTCGTCATTGAGGGCTTTGCTGAGAGTTGGGACTTTAATCTGTTCTTGGTCGGAGACAGCGGCTCCAGTGTGGATAGAGAACTTGGTGGTTTCTGCTGAGTACAGGAACGAGGTCAGTTGGTCGATATGGGGATAAATCTTGTTGTAAATGGCAGGTACGTCATCAGGAGCGTTACCAAACAGGTAGTAGCTACGCAAGGATGAGTAATCGACTTTGCGTTGCTCACGGCTGACGAGGCATTTTTCTATCAAATCCAGATAAAACTGTTCTCTGGCAATTGGCTCTTTAGGTATTCTCATTTTCTCACCTGTAAGTTTTCATGGTCTGCCATGTAACTAGCGGCTCTGGGGCCTTGCAAGTCACCCGCTGCTTTTGGATTTATGCCCACGGATTCTCCGTTAATAGATTTAAATTGTCCACCTAGCACGGATTTCATGCTGATATTTGACCCGCCACCCCAGATGACGGAGTCACCAGGGCGTGTTTGCTTCTGTTGTTGCTGGTTTTGGGCTTGCATAGCGTCTGTAGCTTCGGCAAACTGCTTGTCTGTCAGCTTATTCTTGCGTTTCATGTAGCCAGTCTGGTGTTCACCAGCTTTTGTAGACTTGATGTCTGTCATGTCGTACTCGATAGCCAGTTGTTTCAAGTTATTGTCGGTTGCAGACGTTTTTGGTGACTTTGTGCCCACGGGTTTGAGATGAACAACAGAAATGTCGCCTTTACACAGTTTCATAGGGCATGTAGGCTCCCAAGCCTCAAAAATACCGTGGTTTGTGCAGTAATAGTCTCTCAAAATACCCATTTTTACCCCCTTAGTGCTTCGTCAAGTGTCATTTCGCTGTAATCGTGTCTGTTTGTCATCCCAACCTTGATTTTTATGCCATCAGAAGTGACTTGTAACCCCATTTTTGGCATGTAAACGGGCTGTGCTTCTTTCCTGTAGTCCACATAGCGGGTGTTATCCCGCTTTTTCATAATCTTCACATTCCCTGCTTTCCACTGTTGGTAGGCTTTACTTACCCTTGTTTGCACTCTGGCGGTCAGTGGTTCACGGTTGTAGATGAAAACATCGTGAAAATGACCGTGACTTATGCCCGCAAGTTCGCAAAAAAGGGCGATAGAGATGCCTCTTTCCTTGTCAGCGTAGAACCGCTGCATGTGTTGGGTGAGTTCACGCTTGCTTAACGGGGGCATATCTGTACTCCAAGGTGTAGCCTTTGTCCTGTAACCAGTTTAAAAACTGGATTTCTCCGTGAGCAGTGGTCGGGTCGGAAGGCACAACGATGTGGTTATCACTGACGAGCTTCCTTGTCTGGGCATGGTGGCCTAGCAAAGAGTCAAAGTCAAAGCCTTCTTCGTGGAAACCACGGCCTACGTACTCAATACTGAACTGTTTGGCAATGTCGATAGGGCAATACTTGTAGCCATAGCCTTCAAGGACGGGCTTTAGGATTGCAGACAACTGAGCATCCTCGTTCCAGCCATGTATCTCGTTGCTGTTCAAGTGCATGATGCCGTGCTTGTTACAGGCTTCTAGGAAACGCTTACTACGCAGGGAAAACCCTCCGTTTTGGACAACAGAAACAGGCTCTGTGGTTTCAGTCCACGCAAAGTGCAGGTACAGGTGACCATTACCAAAAGCGCAGTGTGAGGGTGCGCCTATGTAGTCATAGTCATAGTATTCAGGTTTGAAGTTATTGCCGTTCAACACCCAACCGTCATCTTGGACAATCAGGCAGAAGTCTGTTTCTATATACGAATACAGGCTGTGCATAGTAAACAGGGAATACCCTAAGTAATCTATGGGGTGGCAACGCTTCCACTCTACGCCTTCTGGCATGTTCTCTGGCTTTTCGACAGAGATGAGCAACCCACGGCTACCTGGCAACTCACGCACAGACCTGACGATAGAGGGCAGGGCAGAGGCTCCGTTGTTGTGTCCGTAGATGGACACGATTGTGAGTTGGCTGTGGTTCATTGTCCGTACATTCCGATTCTTTTAAGGTAGTCACTGACATTTCTGCCTACAGCGATTTGTTCAGGGCTGTAGGATTCTTGAGCCGCACTGACATTGCGAGATAGTTTGTGGGCTATCAAACGAGGTTGAATCTGTTCGGCATAGGCAACGGCAGCGAGGGCAGAGGCAATCACCCTGTCATCTTTACCACGACCAGGTGCGCCCAAGAAGCCACCTTCTCGCACGATACCTTTCATCTCTTCTAGGGAATCCATGCTGAGAATGCCCATCATGCCCCGCTCAAAGTAGTCTTTCATGTACTGCAACATGCGTTCTTTGCTGTTGGCGGTGGTGAGGTAGCCGATACTGTTGGACAGGCCTCCAAGGGTGTCGTTACGCCTCCAGATGTAGTTGGTCATGCTACCTAGCACATCCATCAAATCCCGCCCTGTAGCCCCGCCCATAGAGGTTGCCAAGCGTTTTAAGTTCCGCAACTCGTTAATAACGGCTTGACCTGGCCCGTTAACTTCGAGGTTAAGGGTTGAGTTCTTGTATGCGCCGGCAAGGTGTGCAATCACCCACGCAAACTGGTAGGTGTTCAATTCCGAGGTGGCAAACTCAGCAACTTGGTCAAGCCCATCTGCGTAGCATCTGTAGACTTGAATACAGAATCTATCTGCCCAATCAGAGCTACCATAAGCGGGGTCAGCACCAATAACGTAGTAAGCAGAATCAATAGGCTCTTCCCATACCTTGAGAGTACCGAGTCTTTCAGTAGATTTAAGAACCTCTGTATCTTGGAACAGTTGACCAAACGCATATCTGTAGTAATCACATTCTGTATTCTTGCTCTTCTTGGCAGCTTCTGTACACCGTGTGTGTGAGAAGAAGGAGGAGCCTGTCATCACAAAGGCATAGTCTTCAGTGGGTGGAAACTCTTGATACATCAAGGCATCGTCCTTGATACCTTCTGCCATCTTCCACCGCCACCAAGCCATTTGACGAGAGTTAATCTCAAAGCCGTAGAGCTTCTTTATATCCTTGTGCCACTCTTTCTCTTCCCCTGTCAACTTGCCATCCCAGTACACCTTGTAGATGTTGGAGTCAGCAGGGACGGTGTAATACTCATTACGCCACCAGCCACAGAAGATAGCCCTCTGTGTCCTTGCTCGCTTGGCAGTCTTATACATGTCGTGAAACATGTTGAAGCCTTGAGCCGTACTCTCAAACATGTACAGCCTCTCTGCATTCTTTTCAGCAAGTGAAGCTATCAGGGAGGCTAAACCCTCTTCGTTACCCCACGATGCTGTCTCTGTGCCGTGTAGATAGGTAATAGCCTTGCCTTGCCCCAGACGAGACTTGTTGCCAGCGATTTGGTAAAACAACCTACTTCTGTTTTTCAACACCATCTGGTTTCTATTATGGGCAACAAGTGGAATCTTGTATTCCTTGGGCAACCCTTCCATGTACATAGCCAACGTGCTTCTGAACATATCCCTGTTCTCTTCTGTATCTGCTACGAGTGTGCCTTGCCAGCCAGGGTGGGTGAACTGCCAGTAGAGGTCAAGAGCCAAGGAAATAGTGGTGATACCAAGTTGTCGGCCTTTAAGGATGACAAAAAAGTGGATGTCATTGTCTAGTCCCTTTTGTATCTCTTCCATGACATACGTCTGTGTACCAAGTAGATGCTTCATTTTCTGAAGCCCATTTTCTTTGGTTTCCACCTTTAACTCTGCACAGAATTTATAGAATTTTTGTAAGTCGAAATTCACAGCAGGTATCCTTTGCTTTGCATAAAGGCCACAGGGTCTTTAGCTAATTTTGTTAAGTTGCATGTCGGACATAGCAACTGGAGATTGTTGAACTCGTGCTTACCACCTTTGGACAAAGGCTTGATGTGGTCAATGTGGTACTTGATAAGCTCTTGTTTGCAAACAGGGCATTTATTCTTCTGTAGGCTTCGCAATTTGCGGATGTCAGATAACGGTATGTGGTTTGGCAAGCCAGCGGCTCTACGCTTGTGAGCCTTGAGATTCCACAATTCCTTGTTTGATTCGTAATACTGTTTTTGTTGGGCAAGAAGCCTGTCTCTGTTTTCACGGTAGTATTCCCTTGCTCTAGCAGCCTTTCGCTCTTTAATCTGGTCTTTAACTTCCAAATACTGCTTGGCTTTTTTTTCTTTGTTTCGTTCGTAGTGGCTTTTAGAACATCCAACGCACATACTGGTACTGACGTATCTTGTCCCATCATGCCCTTTGCCGCAGACTGCACCCAAATAAGTTCCTGATGATTTACGCATGAACTCATTTTAGTTTCAATCTTTTGTCTCTGTCAAAGTTCATCTAGATTCCAGTGAATGATGTCGCCAGCAATACGCTTGTTCTTGGCACACGCTATCAATTCCTTGTAATGCAAGGGCGAATACTTCTCCCTCCACTCCGTAGCCAACTTAATCTTCTGCTTCTTGTTAGTGCAGGACAAGGCTCTCCATATCTCTTGCTGAAACCGAATACGACTCTCCCTCAACGCCATCCTCGTATCCAACCCTATATCCATATTCCACAGCCTTCTCAATACTTACCGCCATCATGACCATCATCTGCTCCGTACGGGCAAGCTTAGTCATCAGGTCTGCATACGCCTGCCGTAACTCATCCTTTCCCATCCAAAACACTTCATTCACATCGTCCTCCACACCCTCACCTGCTCCCCCTCCGTCTTCGCAGTAAACACCCGCCCTAACCTCTTACCAGCCCTGTAATTGGCATTCAACACCTTAGCCCTCGCCTCTAGCGGCACACAAAAACTATCCCCCACATCCATCTCCTCATACGGGTACGCATACACAACCCTCATCTTGGGTGCAGGTACGCCTACTTCAACCTCTATCGCAGTAATCATCATCTCTTCCCCTCTACTGATAACTACATAGTAAGCCTAAAAAAAAGGTTAGTCAAGAGCTTGGGACTTGACTAACCAACAGGAGACAACTGCAAAAGCACTCTACCAGAAAACCTAATTTTGAAAAAATGTAATTTTTTTATGTGGGGCGAGAAGTGGGGTGCACGCCTTTACAGACCCCAAGACCCAATCGCATGGCCAGGCAAGCGACAATGAGCACACAAACGAGCACAGGCAAACCCTACCCCATGTCCTGACAAGCGGGGAGAGGGTAAGGGATAGATTGTCATCGGGGAGGCGGACGGGTGACAATCCCCCCGCATCCCCAATAATCTGGCATTGTCATTGTCCTAGTAAGACACTAACATATAAACACACTTAGAATATATTTTATTGTAAGTATATACTAACCCTAGACTATACATCGGGTGTCTTAACTTAAGCATTCATTGTAAATATCTATCGACAATGCTTGATTGATAAAAATAAATATATCAACGTAGGGGTTAACAATCACGTTACTAGTCTTATAATTAACTCACTATCTAATTAAGATAGCATTCAACGGAGGATAGTATCCATGCGAATTATACCGATTCACGTCATGACAAAAGCACAGGCCAGCACGGTAGCTGGCTCTGTAACGCAAACTACCAAGATGCCGTGTAAAAGCTACAGTTTGCCTACCGTAGCTTGTATCACAGGCTATAAGATGAGCAAAATAGCTGGCTCTATTTGCTCTACATGCTATGCGAATAAGGGTAACTATAAAGCATATGCAAACCACATAGAACCAGCACAGCACGCCAGGCTTGATTCGCTGACTAGTGAATTATGGATTTCTGCTATGGTAGCTCATATAGCTAACGATAGCTATTTTCGCTGGCATGACAGCGGTGATTTACAGGGCCTGTGGCATCTTGAAAAAATAGCACGGGTGGCAGAGTCAACCCCTGGCTGCAAACACTGGCTGCCGACCAGGGAATATTCAATTGTCAAAGCATACATAGCTAAACACGGTGCACTACCTAAAAATCTAATCGTTAGACTCTCTGCTATGTACGTTGACAAGAAAGTGACTATTCCAGCCAGTCTACAAGGCCAGGCTAACGTAACAGTGTCTAACGTACATACCAGCACAGCGACTGTGCACGGGTTAGAGTGCCATGCACCTAAAAACAATGGCGCATGTGGAGAGTGTAGGGTTTGCTGGTCTACAGAGCCAGTGAGTTATTTGGTTCATTAACAGAAAGGGGCATAGAATGCAGAAAAGAATGTTTGCAAAATACAAGAGTATCGACTCTCGCACGGGTATGACTATTCGACCTGGTGACTACATAATCTATGACACAGAGACACGTCAAGCATGGATTGACGAAGACGAAGACGGGTACAGAGAGCGCACAAAGTACGGGTATGTTTCCGATGTATTCAATATTGGCGGCAGGGAATACTACCGAAATAAGCAGGGTAGGTGCGAAGATGCCCCATGCTGTGGTTGTTGCACTATTTGAAGGAATAGCCCCATATGAATACTTACAAGCTCAAAACAGGGGTTAACGTGCTGGCTAGACCGTGGAAAGACGGGAGCTTGCAGCCCTTAACCTACATGTCACACGCACAAGCAGCAAAATCTGCCCTCAAACACAATGGACAGGTTTACCGCATGAATGCCATGAGTCGATGTTTTTATGTTCAGATTGACGCATAAAAGCCCCTACAAGCCCCTATTCTGCAAGGGATAGGGGTAAGTAGCCCCAAGCCCTTAAAAGGGCTATAAACCCTGTTTTAATCGATTTAAAGGATGTTCCAACATGAAAACCACGTACACCTCTGGCCCCTGGCACACACAAGGCCGCTACATTGTCCCCGCTGACAATGGCCCATCTATAGGGTCTGCTGTTGCGCTAAAAGCCCCAAGC
>Ga0172376_10001899_pt1 | contig 26173 bp, 17 predicted proteins | sample Lak35m_FD_121114 | JGI IMG/M metagenome (GOLD analysis project Ga0172376, IMG submission 121114) | Freshwater microbial communities from Kabuno Bay, South-Kivu, Congo - kab_092012_35m | ecosystem: Environmental > Aquatic > Freshwater > Lake | place: Democratic Republic of the Congo: South-Kivu...
AGGAGACCCTTATACAGTAGCAGAATATCTTAACGGGGAAGCACCTTCATTAGCATCATACTTGAAGTTTACTGTTCCATTCCAAGGTGGGTTTGATGGGTTAAATCCAGCTCGTGAAATCAAGATGTATGATGGTATCACATCAACCAATACCCAAGGATTTGATTTAAGTAATTCAACAACCGCTGGTTCACGTGCATTTAAGAAAGCACTTGATGCAATTTCAAATCCTGATTCATTTGATATTAATTTGTTAGTATTACCTGGTGTTGTATACTCACAACATTCTTATATCGCAAATTATGCAAAGGATGTTTGTGAAACACGTGGTGACTGCTTCTATATTATGGACATTGTAGGAGCAACTGATACAATTACTACAGCAATCAATACAGCAGCATTACTTGATAGTAATTATGCAGCAGCATACTATCCTTGGATAAGAGTGTTGGACACAGATACAAATAAGTTTGTATTTGTCCCACCATCAGCAGTTCTCCCAGAAGTATATGCATATAGTGATAACGCAGCAGCAGAATGGTTTGCACCAGCAGGTTTAAATCGCGGTGGAATTCCAGGAGCAGCAGGAGTTAAGACTCGTTTGGCTCAAGCAGACCGTGATGCATTATACGAAGGTAAGGTTAACCCAATTGCACAGTTTCCAGGACAAGGTATCTGTGTATGGGGACAAAAGACACTTCAACGCCGCTCATCAGCACTTGACCGTGTAAACGTTCGTCGTCTCCTTATTACTGTCAAGAAGTTTATCGCAAGTTCGGCACGTTTCCTCGTATTCGAACAAAATGTTGAAGCAACTCGTCGTCGTTTCCTCAACATCGTAAATCCATTCTTGGCAAATGTCCAAGAACGTTCAGGTCTATACGCATTCCGTGTTATTATGGACGAAACCAATAACACCCCAGACGTAATCGACCGTAATCTATTGGTTGGTCAATTGTATCTCCAACCAACAAAAACAGCTGAATTCATTAAGTTAGAATTCAATATTCTCCCAACGGGTGCAGTATTCCCAGGAGCATAATCGGTTATATTTTTGGATTATAGACTATTTATAAGAAATCTGTTAGGAGATACAAATGGCAAATAATATCGTAGCCGAAAATGAAATTTTCTTTACGGCGTTCGAACCAAAGGTTAAAAATCGCTTTTTAATGTTAATTGAAGGCATACCAGCTTACATCGTAAGAAAGGTTAGCCGTCCAGAAATTCGTCAAGATACTATTAAGGTTCCACACATCAACACTGTTCGTTTCGTTAAGGGTGTTTCTGTATGGCAACCAATAACCTTGACTCTTTACGATCCTGTTGTACCATCAGGCGCACAAGCAGTGATGGAATGGGTTCGTCTCCACCACGAATCAGTAACAGGTCGTGACGGATACGCAGAATTCTACAAAAAGGATTTAACCCTTCAAGTATTAGGCCCAGTAGGTGACAAGGTGGAAGAATGGATTATCAAGGGAGCACAAATTACACGTGCAACATTTGGTGATCTCGAATGGTCGGATGCCAGTGATAACGTAGCAATTGAATTAGAAATTCAACCAGACTACTGCGTATTGAACTACTAATCCAAAAAAATTAGGATGTATTTATCCCCTTCGTGACGCAGGTATTTTATACCCACGAAGGGGATTTTTACTTATAAAATCTATTTGTAATGATATAAATGATACTTATATAGAGGTGTAGAATTTATTTAACTTGGATATGTAATATGCCACAACTAACAGAATTACGAGTAGGACAAGGTGAAACATTTGAGGTACTCGTAACGTTATTACAAACTGTATCTGGCACACCGTTGGATATCACCCATTATAATATCACTGGTCAAATACGAGAAAACTATACCACAGACGAAATTGCTACATCATTTAATGTAGCAAAAGTATTACCCCATACATCGGGTAGTTTACGTATTACATTAGATGAAAATCAAACATCCAATCTTACACAACGTAGATATGTGTATGATATTTTAATTAGTAGTGGCTCGGGCACACCAGTCAATCGTCGTATTTTAGAAGGACCACTCAACGTTAGTCCAGCTGCAACGAGATAAAAGATGAGCTTACCAGATATTACTGTTGTTATACAAAAACCAGACGTAGTTGTTAGAAACTTAGGAGGGTCGGGGTCATTTTTAAATGTCGCTGATTCCGCAGTAAGTTCTTCTTATGCGTTAACCGCAAGTTTTGCATTAAATGCACAAGCAGGTGGTGGAGGTGGTGGAACAGGGTCAACAGGGCCAACTGGTCCAACTGGACCACGTGGTTCTACAGGTGTTGCAGGTTCTCCAGGTGGTGCAACAGGACCAACAGGTGTCACGGGACCAACAGGCGTTACAGGACCAACAGGTGCAAGTGGCCCAACTGGTGCAACTGGTGCACAAGGTACCACAGGACCAACTGGTGCACAAGGTAACCAAGGCACCACAGGCCCAACTGGTATTACAGGTCCAACTGGTGCAAGTGGCCCAACAGGTAGTACAGGTGTCCAAGGTACTACAGGCCCAACTGGAGCAAGCGGTCCTATAGGCCCAAGTGGTGTCACTGGTAGCACTGGACCACAAGGAACTACAGGTCCAACAGGTCCTGAAGGTCCAACTGGAGCAACAGGTATACAAGGTATACAAGGTTTAACAGGTCCGTCAGGCCCAACAGGTAGCACAGGCCCAATTGGTGAAACAGGGCCACAAGGTATCACAGGACCAACAGGTCCAACAGGCCCAACAGGACCAAGTGGACCAACAGGTATTACAGGTGATACAGGTGCAACAGGCCTACAAGGTACCACTGGTCCAACGGGTGTCACAGGACCAACAGGTGCAACAGGTCCACAAGGCACAACGGGACCAACAGGTGTTACAGGACCAACAGGTGCAACAGGTCCAATCGGTCCTGGATTAAATATTAGTGGTAGTTTACCAGATACGGGCAGCCTTCCTCCATCGGCGCCAACTGGTTCAGCATATATTATTGGAAAAGATTTATGGGTATATAATGGAACTTCGTGGAATGACGTTGGTGACGTATTAGGACCATCTGGTTCTACTGGTCCAACAGGTCCACAAGGAACCACAGGCCCTACTGGACCAACTGGTGTCCAAGGTGTTACGGGTTCAACAGGACCAACAGGTATAGAAGGTCCAACAGGTAGCACAGGCCCAATAGGACCGCAAGGCGTTACAGGTAGTACAGGACCAACAGGTATCACAGGCCCTACTGGTCCTGAGGGTTCAACAGGCCCAACAGGCAGCACAGGCCCAACAGGCACTACAGGGCCTACAGGTATAGAAGGCCCACAAGGTGTTACAGGTAGTACAGGGCCTACAGGTATAACAGGCCCAACAGGCCCACAAGGTACCACAGGCCCTACTGGACCACAAGGTACCACAGGTCCAACAGGTGTGCAAGGTATAACAGGCCCAACAGGTCCAACAGGCAGCACAGGTCCAACTGGTCCTGAAGGATCAACAGGTCCAACAGGTAGTACAGGTCCAACAGGTCCAACAGGCAGCACAGGTCCAACAGGTGTTACAGGACCAACAGGTATAGAAGGACCATCAGGACCAACAGGTAGTACAGGTCCAACAGGTGTCACGGGACCAACAGGCGTTACAGGACCAACAGGCGTTACAGGACCAACAGGTGTTACAGGTTCAACTGGACCACAAGGCACCACAGGTCCAACTGGTGCTACTGGTTTACCTGGTGATATTTATTCTACCGTAAGTAGTACATCACTTTCAATTGGTACTGGTAGTAAGACACTTACTGTTGCAACTGGACTAGCGTACAGTATTGGTCAATCTATTATTATTGCATTTGATGATAGTAATAAAATGGAAGGTACGGTTACCTCCTATAATAGTGGTACAGGTCAATTAGTTGCAAATATCACCACAGCAACGGGTTCGGGAACATATGCATCGTGGCAAGTAAGTTTGGCAGGTGCAGCAGGTCCACAAGGTGCAACAGGTCCTGCAGGTCCAAATATAGCAGGATTGGTTAGTAGTTCAGCACAATACCCAGGATGGGTCACCAGTTCTTCACAAATCGACTATAACGCAATTACTAATAAATTGAGTGGTGTAATATCATCCTCAGCACAATTTAATGCATTAATTGGTACTTCTGCATCATTCGCAACTACCGCAAGTGCAGCAACTAGTATAACCTTTATTCCATCAACAGCATCATTTGCGACCACATCTTCATTTGCATTAAACGCTGGATCTGGAGTTGGATTTCCATTCAGTGGGTCTGCAATTATTACTGGTTCATTACGATTAATTAATGACGGTGATATTGGTGGAATTACTGGTTCATTATTAGGAACTGCAAGCTTAGCAACATCGGCATTAACTGCAAATTTAGTAAGTAGTTCTACCCAAGTTAAGGCATTCCTTCCAGCAGATACCGTATCAAGTTCGGCACAATATCCAGGATGGGTCACCGCATCGTCACAAATCGTGGTGCAAAATACCACTGGTATCGGTGCATTAGCAACCACGGGTTCAAATACATTTGTTGGTAATCAAGTAATTAGTGGTTCATTGACCACCACCGCAGGAGTCAATGTCGGTGGTCATATTATACCAACGGCTGACCAACAATATGATTTAGGTAGTGCAAGTAATAAGTTTAGAAGCATTTACTTATCGGGTTCTACCATTTATCTTGGCGACAAGGCAGTAAGTATTGTTAATGGAGCATTAGCAGTAATTCCGTCAGGATCAGACCCAGCAACCGCATCACCAGGACCACTTACTGGTTCTCTTACGGGTTCATTACTTGGTAACGCAACTACAGCAACTACAGCATCATTTGCAACTACTGCAAGTGCTGCAACTAGTATTACATTTACACCAACAACCGCGTCGTTTGCAACTACTGCATCATTTGCATTAAACGCTGGTCAAAATATTCCTGATGGTACAGTAAGTTCTTCGGCACAATACCCAGGATGGGTCACCGCATCAAGTCAAATTGATTACAACTCAATACAAAATAAATTAACAGGTGTTATTAGTAGTTCAACACAATTTAATCAGCTATCAAATACTTCCGCATCATTCGCAACTACTGCAAGCGCTGCAACTAGTATTACATTTACACCAGCAACAGCATCATTCGCAGTAACAGCAAGTTACGTTGCAGGTGCAGCAAGTGATTGGAATTCACTAGCAAACAAACCATTAGATATAGTCAGTAGTTCCACACAAGTTAAGGCATTTTTACCTGATGGAACGGTATCCGCATCAGCACAATATCCAGGATGGGTCACAGCATCAAGTCAAATTGATTATAACAATATTACTAATAAACTAACGGGTGTTGTCAGTAGCTCTTCGCAAGTCAAACCACTACTTCCAGACGGAACAATTAGTTCATCAGCACAGTATCCTGGATGGGTAACCGCATCAAGTCAAATTGACTATAACTCTATCACAAATAAGTTAAGTGGTGTAGTTTCATCATCAACACAAATACTACCACTGTTACCAGCAGACACCATATCAAGTTCTGGTCAAGTTCAACTGAATGCTATCACTGGTGTTACCTTTAGTAATTCTTCATTTTACTTCCCAAATAACTTACGTGTAGAAGGAACATTAACTGCTCAAGAAATTAATACGGAATATGTATCATCTTCTGTAATTTATGAAAGTGGTTCAACCAAGTTTGGTGACACAAATGACGATGTGATGAGCGTCACGGGTTCTATTCGTGTCTTAGGTGGAAATATTAGTGGGTCATTTATTGGATTAGTTTCGCAATCCGCACAAATTGATTACGATTCAATACAAAATAAATTATCTGGTGTAGTCAGTAGTTCTACACAAGTTCAACCATTGTTACCTGGTGGAACCTTATCCGCATCAGCTCAATATCCAGGATGGGTAACCGCATCAAGTCAAATTGATTATAATAATATTCAAAATAAATTAACTGGTACGGTATCATCATCTGCACAAGTTCAACCATTATTACCTGGTGGTACTGTAAGTTCATCCACCCAATATCCAGGATGGGTCACAGCATCAAGTCAAATTGATATTACCGCAACTACTGGATACTCAACCTTTAGTTCTTCTATCGCAACCAAGAATGACTTACAAGATGTATCAATTAACGCACTGAACGCAGCAACAAGTTCATATGCAATCAATTCAACAATTCAATCACAACTTGCAGGTGTCCCATCAAGTAGTGCACAAGTCAAGGCATATCTACCAGATGGTTCAGTATCTTCATCAGCACAATATCCTGGTTGGGTTACAAGTTCAACACAAGTTGTTTGGTCATCTGTAAATTATAACGCAGGTATTGTCTCATCTTCGGCACAAGTAGCACCATTACTACCAGCAAGTACAGTATCATCGTCGGCACAAGTTAAAGCATTATTACCTGGTGGTTCTGTATCCGCATCTGCACAATATCCAGGATGGGTCACATCGTCTGCACAAATTGTTTGGTCATCAGTAAATTACAACGCTGGAATAGTCAGTAGTTCTGCACAAGTAGTAGTACAAAATACTACTGGTATTGGTGCGTTAGCAACCACTGGTTCAAATACATTTGTTGGTAATCAAGTAATTAGTGGTTCGTTAACCACGACCGCAGACACAATGACCTTCAATGGGTCAATGGCAGTATCGGGTGCACTTAGTATTACTGGTAGTGTAAATGTATTAAATGGTGGATTTACTGGTTCATTAACAGGTAGTGCAACCACCGCAACATCTGCATCATTCGCAACAACAGCAAGTGCAGCAACTAGTATAACATTTATACCAGCAACATCATCATTCGCAACAACAGCAAGTGCAGCAACTAGTATAACATTTATACCAGCAACATCATCATTCGCAACTACCGCAAGTGCAGCAACTAGTATAACATTTATACCAGCAACAGCATCTTATGCAATTAACGCTGATACAGCAATCGGTATAAATGTAGATAATCATTCATTTGTGGGTAATGGTATAGCAACAAACTATACATTATCTCAAAGTTATGCAATAATATCATTGAATGTAAGTGTTGATGGTTTAACATTAACACCAGTGGTGGATTACTCAATCGCAGGAACAACCCTATCGTTGGTATCTGCACCACCATCCGAGTCAAATGTCTTTGTTAAGGCATGGTCAAATGCAACACAAAATGTTAATGGGTCATTTACTGGCTCGTTTATAGGAACACTGACTGGAGATGCAACAGGATCTGTCAAGTTTACCACATTACCAAACATAGCTATCAAGGGAGATACCCATTTGTTTATTGGTGATGGAGCAACTACGGCATATACCTTATCCTCTTCGTATGACGATAGTGTGGTATTTGTGTCGGTAGACGGTCAGTTTCAAGCACTTATAGCTGATTTTAGTATTTCTGGAACCACCTTAAACCTAGTCAGTTCCCCACCATCGTCATCAAACATCTTGGTCAAGGCTGTACGACTAGTTATATCGTAATAAGTTATATTTAAGATTTTACTAGTTATATTTATATTAGATAACTTATCTGTGTGAGATTCAATAATGGCGACAACCAAACTTACTGGTACCCTTATACGAAGTGGGAGTATTCCAACCACAGCACTAGGTGGTGGGGTCATTTCCAGTTCAGTCCAAATCAACACTTCCCTTCCTGGGGGTGTTGTATCAAGTAGTGCCCAAGTACAGTCGCTATTACCAGGTGGCGCTGTTTCAAGCTCGGGTCAAGTAGCACTAAATGGTATCACTGGCACTACCTTCGCAACAGCAAACTTTACGTTCCCACAAAACTTGACTGTTGGTGGAACTTTAACAGCACAAGAAATACAAACCGAATATGTAACATCATCTATTATTTTTGAATCTGGTTCTACCAAGTTTGGTGATACCGCAGATGATACACATCAATTTACTGGTTCATTAAGTGTTCTTGGGACTATTAGTGGTGCATTAGTATTACCAGTAGGTGTTGTAACAGCATCAAGTCAAATAGATATTACATCAACTACAAATTATTCAACATTTAGTTCATCGATTGCAACAAAAAACGATTTACAAGATATATCTATAAATGCATTAAGTGCAGCAACAAGTTCATACGCAATTAATTCTACCATACAATCACAACTTGCTGGTGTCGCATCAAGTAGTGCACAGGTTAAAGCGTATCTGCCAGATGGTTCAGTATCTTCATCCGCACAGTATCCTGGATGGGTCACCGCTTCAAGTCAAATTGATTATAATAGTATTACTAATAAATTAAGTGGAGTAGTTTCGTCATCAGCACAAGTTCAACCATTACTACCAGGTGATACCGTTACCTCATCTGCACAAGTTAAGGCATTTTTACCAGCAGATACCGTATCAAGTTCTGGTCAAGTTAGTATTACCGCAACAACTGGGTACAGTACCTTTAGTTCTTCATTAGCAACTGTTGATGTAGGACAAACTACTCGTATTGATAATTTAGCAAGTTTAACAAGTTCATACGCAATCAATTCTACTATACAATCACAACTTGCTGGTGTTGTATCAAGTTCAACACAAGTCAAACCATTACTTCCTGATGGAACAGTATCCTCATCCGCACAAATTCCAGTAAGAACATTTACCGTAACTAATAGTGGAGCTGGTGCATATGTTATTGATGGAGTAAATAACTCCTCTCTCACATTAATTCGTGGATTTACCTATAACTTTAGCTTGAACGCAGCTGGTCATCCATTCTGGATTCAAACTGTTGCTGGAGCCTATAGTTCTGGAAACATTTATAATACGGGTATAACAAATAATGGTGCGGCAGTAGGAACAATTACATTTACAGTTCCTTATGATGCACCAGATACACTATATTACGTCTGTCAGTTCCATTCTTCTATGGGTGGTGTAATCAATATTAAAGACATACAACCCTCTGGATTAGTATCAAGTTCAGCACAAGTTGTTTGGTCATCTGTAAATTATAATGCAGGTATTGTCTCATCTTCGGCACAAGTAGCACCATTACTACCAGCAGGTACCGTCTCGTCATCAGCACAAGTTCAACCATTACTTCCTGGTGGAACTGTAAGTGCATCTGGACAAGTTAGTATAACTGCAACGAATGGATACTCCACGTTTAGTTCTTCAATCGCAACTAAAAACGATACACAAGACGTATCAATTAATGCATTAAATGCAGCAACCAGTTCATACGCAATAAATGCAACTATTCAAGGACAACTTGCTGGTGTTGTGTCAAGTTCAACACAAGTTAAACCATTATTACCTGGTGGAACCGTAAGTGCATCCGGTCAAGTAGATATAACTGCAACTACTAACTATTCAACATTTAGTTCATCGTTAGCAACAGCAGATGTAGGACAAACTACTCGTATTGATAATTTAGCAAGCTTGACCAGTTCATATGCAATCAACGCAACTATCCAAGGACAACTTGCGGGAGTAGTTTCTTCATCTACACAAGTAAAACCACTTCTTCCTGGTGGAACAGTAAGTGCTTCTGGTCAAGTTGATATTACCGCAACTACTGGATACTCCACATTTAGTTCATCGTTAGCAACCGTGGATGTAGGACAAACTACTCGTATTGATAATTTAGCAAGTCTCACTAGTTCCTACGCAATAAATGCAACAATCCAATCACAACTTGCTGGTGTCGTATCTTCATCTACCCAAGTCAAACCATTACTTCCTGATGGGACAGTAAGTTCTTCGGCTCAATACCCAGGATGGGTGACCGCATCAAGTCAAATTGATTACAATTCTATTACTAACAAGTTAAGTGGTGTTGTATCTTCATCAACACAAATTGTTCCGCTATTACCAGCAGGAACTATTAGTGCATCATCACAAGTAGCATTAAGTAGTATTACTGGAACCACGTTCGCAACAGCAGATTTTACGTTCCCACAAAATCTTACAGTTGCGGGAACATTAACTGCGGAACAATTTATTACCGAATATGTTTCCGCATCGGTAATTTTTGAATCTGGTTCTACCAAGTTTGGTGACACAAATGACGATGTAATGAGTGTAACTGGTTCTATTCGTGTCTTGGGTGGAAATATTAGTGGGTCATTTATTGGATTGGTTTCGCAATCTGCACAAATAGATTATAACTCAATACAAAACAAATTATCTGGTGTTGTCTCATCGTCCGCACAAGTCCAACCATTACTTCCTGGTGGAACGGTTTCAAGTTCCGCACAATATCCAGGATGGGTAACTTCATCGGCACAAATTGTCTGGTCATCCGTAAACTATAATGGTGGTATCGTCAGTAGTTCAGCACAAGTTAAACCATTACTACCAGGTGATACAGTATCAAGTTCTGCACAAGTTAAGGCATTTTTACCAGCAGATACCGTATCAAGTTCTGGTCAAATTAGTATCACAGCAACAACTGGATATAGTACGTTTAGTTCGTCAATTGCAACTAAGAACGACTTACAAGATGTATCACTTAGTGCATTAAATGCAGCAACAAGTTCTTACGCAATCAACGCAACAATCCAAGGACAACTTGCTGGTGTCGTATCCTCATCAGCACAAGTTAAACCACTTCTTCCTGGTGGTACAGTAAGTTCATCAGCACAATACCCAGGATGGGTTACAGCATCAAGTCAAGTAACAATCGGTGGTATATCGGGACTAGGTACTAACGTAGCAACGTTCTTAGGAACACCAAGTTCGGTAAATCTAGCATCAGCGGTCACGGATGAAACTGGTACAGGTGCATTGGTATTCGCAGGAAGTCCAACATTAACGGGTACCGTAGTAGCAGCAAATATCACCGCAAATGGAACACTATTATTACAAAACATCGTATCACAATCTAGTAGTCCATCATTTACTGGATTAACATCAACTGGTACGGTATTGTTGGCGGGTATCAACTCCTCATCAGCACAAACCGTGACAGCGTTATCTGGTCAATCGGTACTATTCTCTGGTTCACAATTCTCTGGTATCGTCTCTGGCAGTGGATTAGCATATAGACTGGTTGTTCCAGTAGGAACAAATCAATACGCAACCTAATAAAAGTTGGTATTTTGTCGTAAAAAAGGCATCCTGGTGGGTGCCTTTTTTCGTTTATTGGAGTATAAAATGATATTTATACGGGGGTGTATACACTTTAGTTTGAGTATAATATGAGTTTATTAAAAGTCAATAATATTACAGGTAGTAGTACTAGCATTACATTTAATGATGATGTGACGTTTAGTGGGTCGGTTAATATTTCGTCTGGGTCTATCACGGCAAGTTTTGCTATCGCAAACGCATCTATTGAAAAAGAAAAGTTGACGAATAATGCAAGAGATTTCGTAAATATCCTCAATAAACCAGCAGGACTTATTAGTAGTTCTGGTCAGTTCGTTACCGCAATTTCTGGGTCATCATTAGAACTAGGTGGAATACTAGCAACAGGTAGTATTAGAACCACAAATGTATTTAGTGGTAGTGGTGCACAATTATTCGGTTTACCAAACGCAGCATTAAACAATAGTGCAATTACCATCAACGGTACCGCAGTTTCTCTTGGTGGAACCAGAACTCTTACCACAACGGATATCGCTGAAGGTACTAATCAATATTATACTGACGCACGTGTAAAAGCAAAATTAGATACGGAAACAGTAGTCAGTAATTCTACTCAAATTAATTATCAAGCAATACAAGGACAACCAAGTATGAATACACTTGGTGGTGACGGAAATAAAGCATTTACCATTACCACAGGTATATTCGTTACCGCATCTGGTGGAGCAGACGGTATCATTGTCACCACAGACCAAGCAAATTTTAGATTAAATTTTAGAACGGTTGGTGGAACGGTATCCTCGTCCGCACAAGTACAAGCAGGATTACCAGCAAATGTAGTGTCATCATCCGCACAAGTCAAACCATTACTTCCTGGTGGAACGGTATCATCGTCAGCACAATACCCAGGATGGGTGACCGCATCAAGTCAAATTGATTACAATTCTATTACCAATAAATTAAGTGGTGTTGTATCCGCTTCGGCACAAGTTAAACCATTATTACCAGCAGATACCGTTACTTCTTCTACACAAGTTAAAGCATTTTTACCTGATGGAACAGTAAGTGCATCCGCACAATACCCAGGTTGGATTACATCATCTACACAAGTAGTACAATCACTTCCTGGTGGAACTGTAAGTGCATCAGCACAATATCCTGGTTGGGTCACGGCATCATCACAAATTGATGTACGTAATACAGTTGGTATTGCAACTCTAGCAACCACTGGGTCAAACACATTTATTGGAAACCAAACAGTATCAGGTTCAGTAACACTTACTGGTAATTTGACTGTTCAAGGTACATCATCGGTATTGTACATCACATCGTCACAACTTGATGTTGGGTCAAATACAATTACACTAAATACTACTGATGTACTTCGTTTCGGTGGGTTGACAGTATTTGATTCTGGTTCCGCTGGACAATCTGGTTCACTCCTCTGGGATAGTGTAAATAATGTGTGGTTGTATGTCCACGCAGGAACCAGTAACACGAGTAGTATATTAATTACAGGTCCAGAAAATACTGGTGCATTAGGTAGTGAAGCATTCTTAACACCTAATTTATTACCAAAAGCTGGATTAGTTGGTGACCATATAGTAAATTCACAAATTAGTGATAATGGAACACAAGTAGGTATCGTTGGTGGATTAAAAGTTACGGGTTCAATAACATCGTCTCATATAGTTCCCGCAGTTACCGATACCTTTGATTTAGGTTCACCAACATTAAAGTTTAGAGATTTGTATCTTTCTGGTTCTACTTTATATCTTGGTTCATTAGCAATTAGAGATAATGGTGGTGCATTATCCATCAGCCCGTCTGGTTCGGCAATAGGAACTAATTCACCTGTATCTGGTGCATTTACTGGGTCATTCCAAGGAAACGGTAGTCAATTAACAAATATCTCCAACGCAGCATTACCTGGTGGTGTTGTTTCATCATCAACACAATTACCAGCAGGTACAGTATCCGCATCTTCACAGTATCCAGGATGGGTTACAGCTTCGTCACAAATAGATTACAATAGTATCACCAACAAACTAAGTGGTGTATACAGTAGTTCTACACAAATAGCAAATAACCTTCCAGCAGGTACGGTATCAAGTTCTGGTCAAATCAATGCTGGAGCAACAGCAAACTTTGCAACGGCAGTAGCGGCACAACTTGGAACTGTGCATTCTGGAAGCTTTATGAGTACGGCAACTACCAACAATTTACCAGAAGGTGTTACCAACCTTTACTACACAGATGCAAGAGTAAAGAGTAAGATGAGTGGTGATGTTGTTCACTCGGGTAGTTTCTTAGGTACGGCAACAACCGATAACCTAACACAAGGGTCAACAAACAAATACTACGCAAATTCATTAGTGTTAAGTTATATTGATTCATTGTCGGTGTTGAGTAGTTCACAACAAGTTGTTAACAGATTACCAACTGGAACAGTAAGTAGTTCAACACAAATTGAAACTGTTCAAGTCAATAGTGCAAGTTATGCATTAACTGCAAGTTTGGCGATCGGTGTGTCTGGTTCACTTGCGGTCAGTACCGATGGACTAAATGAAGGTTCAATTAACCTTTATTATACCGATGCACGAGTCAAGACTAAGTTAAATGCAGAAAATGTACATTCGGCAAGTTTCTTGGGAACAGCAACCACTACAAATTTGACCGAAGGTATCAATCTTTACTTTACCAACCAACGTGTAAAGGATGCACTTCCTGGGGTAGTATCATCGTCAGCACAAGTACCAACACTTCTTCCTGGTGGAACGGTATCATCGTCAGCACAATACCCAGGATGGGTGACCGCATCAAGTCAAATCGACTATAACTCAATACAAAATAAGTTGAGTGGAGTAGTATCAAGTAGTACACAAGTCAAACCACTACTTCCTGATGGTACACTAACATCATCAGCACAATATCCAGGATGGGTCACTAGTTCTACACAAGTTGTTTGGGCATCGGTCAACTACAACGCAGGTATCGTCAGTAGTTCTGGTCAAGTCCAACCATTACTTCCTGGTGGAACGGTATCATCGTCAGCACAATACCCAGGATGGGTGACCGCATCAAGTCAAATTGATTACAACTCAATTACTAATAAATTAAGTGGTGTTGTTTCATCGTCCGCACAAGTTGTTTCGTTGGTCGCATCACAAACAATTGCACCAGCAACGGTCAACGCAACAACAATAAACGTATCTATTGTAACAGCATCAAACTTAACTGCAAATCAAGCGGTATTTACTAATGGTGATGATGGATTAGTATCAAACGCAATCACGGGTACTGGAAATGTGGTAATGTCAGCATCACCAACATTGACTGGTACGATTACGGCAAACAATATAGTAATGTCGGGTTCACAATTTGCAGGAATAGTATCGGGTAGTGGATTACAATACAGATTAGTTGTTCCTGTTGGTACAAATCAATACGCAACTTAATAAGAGGTTTTATTAGATATGGGTCTTAACGAACAAATTCTCGCAGGAGCTACAGCTCTAAAGCGTGATATAATAACCATCCCTATTGAATCGGCTAGTGCACAATATACTGGTTCTATTACTATGGGCCGTGTATTTTCCGTGACTGCCATACAAGGTAGTAAACAATGCCGTGTGAGACTATATACTGATTCTGGAAGTCGAAATGACGGAACAGAATTAGCAAGACCATTTATTTCACAAAGTATTCCATCCAATATCGGTCTAATAATAGATGTTAATTTAGCAGAAGCATCTTTGTTTAGATTGGCCCCTCCTGTATTTGGTGTTAACCTTGACAATCCTATCAAGTCGGATATATATTACACTATTGATACCAGTTCAGGAGCTAATCTAGATTCTGGTGATAGAGTTACCATCACTAGATTTTTGATGGAAGATACATCTGTATCTAATTTGACTGGTGTTGATACGCACAAAACACTTATCATCAGTGCATCTGGATTAGCATCGGGTAGTCATAGAACGGGTAGTATAAGTTCACCACGTACATATTTAGCATATGCGGTAGAACCAACGGTGGCACCAATTAGATTACGACTTTACACTAGTCAAAGTTATAGAGATGACGTTGGTGAAGTATCTCGGTCATTTGGAACAGAACCATCACAAAGTAGTGGTCTAATAGCAGATTTTTATATGGAAGATGTTGCAAAGACACCAATGACACCTATATTGGTGGGTAGAAATGATGCAGATTTACTAAATCCAGGATTACTATCCGCGGATCAAATTACGTATTATACAATCACAAATGGGTCGGGTACAGGGACTATATCAGGATCAGTTTATATATTTTCATTAGAGGATTAAAGTTATGAGTGTACAAATGTTTCGTGAACTACAACAATTGATTGATAACGCAGAACATATTGTTATAGCAATTGTAGTAGCAGAGGGTTGTGAAAGTTTTAAAAGTAAATTTTTGATGGATGTAGAACAGCAAATTATGGGACAGTCAAATCCTGTTCATTTGCATACAATTTGTTATCGTGAAGAACCGATTATGTTCCCACGACCAATGACACAAGCGGTGTATTATTTTGCACCAAAGAATTATACACCACTTTTCTATCGTCAAGGTGCGAGGGCAATGGACGCACCAATCGATATCGTAACAGCAATTAAGATGACACAGGGTATGTCCTATACTGAAGCCGCATATGGTGTAGAAAATAAAGAAAGTTATGAACGTACAGAAGAAATGATGAAAACAGAAGATACGTCAAAATTCCCTTCTATTTTTCAACAAGCTAGAAACTTAGCAAAAGAAATGTGGTTTACTGGTAAACACGCTGCAAAAGGATTACCCGTTATTTTGGATGCAGATACTGCGTTCAACCGATTCTCAATCTGTCAAGGTTGTGAATTTTTAAAAGAAAATTTTCGTTGTGAAAAATGTGGATGTTTTATGAAGGCAAAGACTCAATTAGCTGCATCTTCCTGTCCTATTGGAAAATGGTCAGCTGTAACACAGTAAAAAATAAAGTACCTGTTGTACGTTTTGATATTTATATAAGAGAACTATGTTAAGATATTTTCCACTTAGAACATTTTCATCGTCGTTCGCATTCACCGCATCTGCGGCAACTAGTGCATCGTTCGTACTTTCGGGTATGAGTGCATCGTATTCTGTTACTGGTGGAGGACCAACGGGTGCAACAGGAGCAACCTCGGTAGTACAAGGTATAACAGGAGTCACAGGTGCAACAGGTATAGGACCAACAGGTCCACAAGGAACAACAGGTCCAACAGGACCACGTTCCGCAACAGGTCCAACAGGACCAACTGGTATTACAGGACCAACTGGTGCAACTGGAGCAACAGGTGCAGCATCAACGGGTCCAACAGGTCCTATTGGAGTATCGGGTTCTACAGGACCAACTGGTGCAACGGGGGCAACAGGTATCATTGGTATTACAGGTGCAACAGGACCAACGGGTGCAACAGGACCAACTGGTGCAACTGGAATACAAGGTATTGCAGGACCACAGGGAGTTACAGGTGCAACTGGACCAACTGGTGCAACTGGTGTGGCAGTATCGGGTATCCAAGGACCAACAGGTGTTACAGGTCCGTCTGGTCCACGAGGTGCATCTGGACCACAAGGTACTATCGGTACAACAGGCCCAACAGGCCCAACTGGTGCACAAGGAACAGCATTTACAGGACCAACAGGTGCAACGGGTGCAACTGGAGCAACTGGACCAGCAGGAGCACAAGGGTCAACTGGTCCAACTGGTGCAAACACACCATAATAGAGAGTAATAGTTATGACGTTTAAGTTTTTCCCATTTGGATTACCAACGACTAGTTCGTTTGCAATCAATACCAGTAGAACTGTTACGGCATCTATTGTGACGAATAGTGGATCTGGATTCTTGACCGCATCGTTTGCACTAGGTGGATTCACAGGACCAAGTGGAGTATCAGGACCAACAGGTGCAACTGGAGCAACAGGCCCAACAGGACCAACTGGAATTTCAGGATCTACCGGTGTTCTTGGCGTATCAGGATCAACAGGACCACAAACGTCAGGATCAACAGGTCCAACAGGTCCATCTGGAATCACAGGTGCAACAGGTCCAACTGGACCAACGGGTATCACAGGTTCTACTGGTGTAATTGGTATTACAGGACCATCTGGCGTTCGTGGACCCACGGGTGCGACTGGAGCAACAGGCCCAACAGGACCAACTGGTAGTGTAAGTACGACTACTGGTATCATCGGTGTCTCTGGTGTCACGGGACCAACAGGATCATCTGGACCAACTGGTGTACAAGGAAGTACAGGACCAACGGGTGTAGGACCAACAGGTGCAACGGGTCCAACAGGACCATCAGGATCTACAGGACCAACAGGCCCAGTAGGCCCTACGGGAGCAACGGGAGCAACAGGTTCACAAGGTGCATCTGGTCCCAACACATTCGGTACAGTCGGTATTACAGGAGCAACAGGTCCAACAGGTGTTGCAGGGCCAACTGGAGCACAAGGTAATGCAGGTCGTGAAGTATTTTTCGTCACGGGTTCGTGTAATCAAACACACTCCGATATCACAGTTTCACACAGTGACATTGCGGCAAGTCATACTGATATCGCTGCGGCACATACAGACACCACAATTAACGCATCACACAGTGATATAGTTAGTACAACACCAGCAGCACATACAGATAACACCACACCGTTCGTCAATACTACAATTAATGCAGCACATACAGACAATACTACCAACGCATCACATAGTGATATTTCACATAGTAATATTACAATAAATGCCGCACACACAGATAATACCACACCGTTTAGTAATATCGCATTTAGTAATATCGCAAAGTCCCATACAGATATCTCGCACACTAATATCGGTCATACAAATATTGGTGCAGCACATACAGACAATACCACACCATTTAGTAATATTGCATTCGATAATATTGCGTTTACTAACACCACAATACCATTTTCTAATTCTTATACCCCACACACAAACATAGCACATTCTAATATTGCTAAGGGAGCAACACATAAGGATGATTATAGTCCATCAACACCACATACTAATATTGCATTCTCAAACATAGGATTCACTAATAGTACCACACCGTTTAGCAATACAGGATTCTCCAACAACTATACCGGAAATAATCACACAGATAATACTACTAACGCATCACATACTAATATAAGTCATAGTGATATTGGAGCAGCTCATACGAACACTACGATTAACAATGCACACACGAATAGTTATACAGCACATCAAAACGTAGCACATAGTAATAATGCTCATATAGATAGTTATACACCAGCGCAGTGTTCTGAGTGTCCTGGTGGTAATCCAGCAGAATGTGACGAATTCTGTGCGTGTCACCCAAGTCAGGGCGGCCCTGGTTGTGGTTGTCACGATAATATATGTGTATCCATATAGTAAATGTTTACAATAGGAAATAACTAATGCCAGGTCCAACACATACAAATATAGCTCATGGAGATATAGCATTTGAAAATATTAGTGCCGCTCATACGGATAATACCACGAATGCTTCACATACGGATAATACTACTCCGTTTAGTAATGTTGGGTTTGATAATAGTTATACACCTAATAGTCACACTGATAATACTACAACTGCAAGCCATACAAACACTCCACACACAAATATTGGGGCGGCGCATACTGATACGGCACACACCAATATTGGACATAGTAATATCGCATTCGTACCATCATCGCATTTAGATAATACCTCACCGCACGGTAATATTGCGTTTAGTAATATTGCACAAGGACATACCGATACTCCAAAATCACACACCGATATATCACATTCTAATATTGCACACAGCAATATTGGAGCAGCTCATACGGACAATACTACACCATTTGATAATATTGCGTTTAGTAATACTGCATTCACTAATACAACCATTCCACATAGTAATATATCGCATACAAACATAGGTGCAGCACACACCGATAATACCACCAACGCGTCACACAGTGATATTGCCTTTAGTAATATTACAATTAACGCAAGTCACACGGATATCACAATCAACGCAAGTCACACCGATATCTCAGCAGCACACACCGATACTACTATCAACGCATCACACACCAACATCGTCAGTACCATTCCGGCATCACATACAGATAACACTACACCATTTACTAATAGTACTACACCACACTCAAATGTTGCGGCGGCCCACAGTAACGCCTTCCTATAATACAATATGTCTCAATTTTTTCCACTGGGTACACCGACCACCGCAAGTACAGCACTTAGTAGTAGTTTAGCATTTACTGCAACAATTGCGGTAAATGTAAATGTGTTGACCGCATCATATGGGCCAGGTCCAACAGGTCCAACAGGTGCACGTGGCCCATCAGGTCCAACTGGACCACAAGGTACGGCTGGGTCAGGTTCAACAGGACCAACAGGTGCAACGGGTCCAACGGGATTGACAACTTCAGGTCCAACAGGTCCAACTGGTCCTGCTGGTGTTATCGGTGTAACGGGTATTACAGGACCAACTGGAGTTACAGGTAGTACAGGCCCCACAGGTCCAACAGGTATTACAGGTATCACAGGTGTTACTGGTGTATCTGGAATATCTGGTCTTACATCATTTGCATCTGGGTCTACTGGTGCAACAGGACCAACAGGTGCAACTGGTGCAACAGGAGTGGTGGGTATCACGGGTGCAACGGGCGTACTCGGTGTAACTGGACCAACAGGATTAACAAATCTGGTAGGTATCACAGGTCCAACAGGACCAGCAGGATTACCGACTACGGGTTCTACAGGTCCAAGTGGCCCACAAGGAGCAACTGGAGTAGTAGGTGCTACTGGTGTAGTTGCCGCGGCAGCAGCATCTGGAGTCATTGGAGTTACAGGTATTACAGGTGTCCAAGGACCAACAGGACCACAAGGTAGTCGTGGTGTGGATGCGGAATGTCCCGCAGGGTTCGTAACGTGTACGGAAGGGGCTCCGTCATCGGGGTCAAACTTTTACACAAACCCAAATAGTAGTACATATTCCGTGGTTTGTGCGGCTAGACCAGTAGGTTGTTTAGGAACATTTACGTGTGTTTAACGTTATTTTATAGGTAAAGGTATCAAAGATACTACTTATATAGAGATAGACGTTATGTGGAGATTTTAATATATGCCAAAGGCACCTGGTAGTATATGGGTTGATGGTGAAACCTTTAGATTTATTGACGCAACAGGAAATGAATATTTCTATACTGGTACTGCGGGGTCTAGTCCTGCGGGAGCTAAGGCTGGATCTATTTGGGTAGATGGAACGGATTTCCATTATATTTCTGCTACAGGTGTTGACCGAACTATCGCATCGAGTGATTTGGGGGCAGCATCGGGAGCAAAAGCTGGGTCGGCATGGGTACAAACTACGTTTTGGAATTGGATTTCCTCAACAGCAACTATTCGTCGTGGGCATACCGACGTAACCGCAGCACACACCGACAATACCACCCCAGCATCACATACCGATATTGCGTTCGTTAATACCACAATCAACGCAGCCCATACTGATACTACTATTAACGCAAGTCATACTGACATTGCGCACACTAATACAACGATAAACGCAGCACATACTGATACTACTATTAACGCAAGTCATACTGACATTGCGCACACAAACACCACAATCAACGCAGCACATACTGATACTACTATTAACGCAAGCCATACAGACATTGCGAAGGCACATACAAACAACACTACACCGAATAGTCATACCAACAACTATACCCCACATAGTAATATCGGACACACCAACATTGGTGCAGCCCATACAGACAATACTACACCATTTAATAACATCGCATTTACGAACACCTACATTGGGAACAGTCATACCAACAACTATACCCCACATAGTAATATCGGACACACCAACATTGGTGCAGCACATACAGATAACACTACACCGTTCAATAATATTGCGTTCACCAATACTTACATCGGTAATAGTCATACTAACAACTATACACCGCATAGTAATATCGGTCATAGCAATATCGGACACAGTAATGTTGGTCACACCAATATTGGATTTAGTAATATCGCATTTAGTAATATTGGATTTAGTAATATCGCATTTAGTAATATTGGATTTAGTAATATTACCGCAGCACACACGAATATTGGATTTAGTAATATTGCCGCAGCACACACGAATATTGGATTTAGTAATATTGCCGTAGGACATACCAACATCGCTCACAGTAATGTAGGACACAGTAATATTGGTGCGTCACACACGAATATTGGGCACAGTAATATTGGATTTAGTAACTCATACACAGGATATACTAATTCGTATACACCACAAAATCACAGCAATTCGTACCAAGGTGGTGGGGAACTCTAGTGTTCGCAAATGCAACACTATTGAACGGTAGCGTAAAGCATTAACAGGAATAATATATGAGTCATACTAATTCAACTACTCCAGCGTCCCACACCGATATTGGTGCAGCACATACTAATATTGGGTTTAGCAATATTGGATTTAGTAATTCTTATACACCATTTAGTAATGTTGGGTTTAGCAATATTGGATTTAGTAATAGCTATACTCCACACAGCAATGTTGGATTTAGTAATTCATATACTCCACACAGCAATGTTGGATTTAGTAATTCATATACACCGCATAGTAATATCGGTCATAGTAATATTGGACATAGTAATATCGCGCATAGTAATATTGGGCATAGTAATATCGCGCATAGTAATATCGCATTTAGTAATATAGCTTTCAGTAATATCGCATTTAGTAATATCGCAAAGGCACACACGGACAACACTACTAACGCAAGTCATACCAATATTGGTCATACGAATATTGGTGCGGCACACACTGATAACACTACACCATTTAATAACATCGCATTTAGTAATATCGCAAAGGCACACACGGACAACACTACTAACGCAAGTCATACGAATATTGGTCACACCAATATTGGTGCAGCACACACTGATAACACTACTCCGTTCAGTAATATCGCATTTAGTAATATCGCAAAGGCACACACGGATAATACCACCAATGCAGCCCACACAGACAATTACACCCCACACACCAACACCACTATAAATGCCGCACACACCGATAACACCACTCCAGCATCCCACACCGATATTGCGTTCGTTAATACCACAATTAATAACGCGCACACCGATAACACCACTCCAGCATCCCACACCGATATTGCGTTCGTTAACACTACAATCAACGCAGCACATACCGATACCACTATTAACGCAAGTCATACTGACATTGCGCACACTAATACAACGATTAATGCGGCGCACACAGACAATACCACACCACACTCAGACCAACCAGTATTAGTTGGCCCATAACTGGGGCTTGACAAATAATGTGTAGTATTGTATATTACAAAATGATTTATTAATCACGAGGTTATATGACGATTGAATTAGAACCAGTTGGAGTAGTATGTAATTTAAGTTGCCCGTATTGTTACGAACATCCTATGCGTGACGCGGGTAATTTTAGACAAAAAACATATTCCGTAGAAAAAATGTTAGAAGGTTTAGCTAAAGAGGGTGGTAATTTTACCCTTTTTGGTGGTGAACCATTATTAACTGATATTGACGACTTAGAAACTATTTTTAAGTGGGGATTTGAACGCTACGGAACGAATGGTGTTCAAACAAATGGTGTTTTAATCACCGACCGCCACATTGAAATGTTTAAAAAATATAAAGTTCACGTTGGGGTATCCTTGGACGGACCTGATGAAATGAACGATACCAGATGGGCAGGGTCACTAGAAAAAACAAGAGAAGCTACCCGTAAATCATTTGAAGCTATTAAAAAGTGTCTTGACAACAAGCTCTCACTTGGTTTAATTATTACTATTCATAAGAAGAATGGATTACCAAAATATCGTGAACGTTTTAAGGCATGGATTAAAGAACTTCAATCGTGGGGTGTTGATGGAGCACGACTTCATCCACTAGAAATTGACCACACATCTATTACTGATAGCTTAGCCCTTACACCAGAACAAAATATTGAATTCCTACTTGATATGTGGGACTTTGAAATTAGTGAACTCAATGTTCCTGGTAAGCGTCCATTTCATTTTGATATTTTCCGTGATGTGGAATATATGTTACGAGCAGATGATGCACACGCAACATGCACCTTTATGTCGTGTGATCCATATACTACTCACGCAGTACAAGGTATTGACTCACAAGGTAATAAGGCAAATTGTGGTCGTGGTAACAAGGAAGGTATTAACTGGATTAAGGCAGATGTTGACGGATTTGAACGTCAAATGGCGTTATATCACACCCCACAAGAGCATGGTGGATGCCAAGGATGTCGTTTCTTTATTATGTGTAAGTCACATTGTCCTGGTACTGGTGCTGATATGGATTGGAGAAATCGTACCGACACGTGTTTGAATTGGAAGGTGGCATTTAGTATCTATGAAAAGATAATGGTGAAGCGTGGTGAAACACCGTTATCATTACATCCAGATTTAAAACGGTATGAAGATATTTTAATGTATGGATATAGTCGAGGAGCAGAAATACGTTTGGAACATATCAAGAAGCATTTAGATCCAAATGTTGGATTTGATATTGAAGGTTATATTGATGGATATTTAATTAATCAAAAATTAGGTGGACACAAGCCACACGCAGACCACACAGATGAAACAGGCAGATACGCAATAGAATTTAGAGAGCAGTACGGATATTTACCTTAATATAAAGAGGATATGTAAAATGATACCAGGATTACACGCTGACCACGTAGATACTTCAGGAGCATACGGTCAAAAATTTGCAGTAGTAGAGGATTTACTTTCCAAAGGAATGCTAAAAGAAATTCCAGAAGAATTCCGTGATAAGGGAACGGCATCGGAAGAGGTTCCTGTTATCACTACATCACAAACGGTGGTAGGTAATAATCAAAATCCAGAGTGGGATATGTCACGTGAACACGCCGACCATGTTGACGCTAGCGGTGAATATGCACGAGTATATATGGAACGTTTTGGAGTGGACTCGTTGAATGGTGGTAATGAAGAAACAATTACACCAGAACAACATGAAACTGCTAGTTCTTGGAAGTCATTCTTAAAAGATATTATCGCAGAAGAAAAAAGTAAGTTGAAGGTCTAATCTAAAACGCAGAAGGGGTTATGCAAAGAATAAAGCACGTCTTACCTGACTGGACTCGGGTACAGTGGACTTCTATAGAGAACAGACGTAAGTACGAACCAATTATCTTATCAATTAATAACGCGTGGAAACATATAGAGCATATGTCGGTTGTACACGATATCCGCCCATCCGCATTAGATATAGTTACACCAGTAGAACTTGCGAAATTAACGGAAGAATATAAAAAGTATGGAGTACTTGTTGTTCCCCTTGCGAAAGAAGGAAAGGGATCAACATATTCATCTACTACTAGAGAATACAATGGTGGTGAATATAATATCCGTGTAGCATTTACTAAATCCGAAGAGATGGCAAACAAATGGTTTGAGATTTGGAAATGTGATACTGACCCAAAAATTCGTGACCGTGAAGCAGGACGTTTATTAGGATATCCTACTTGCTGTACTAACCACTTTATGAAATATTGGGTTGAGCAGGGGTTTGTTGATACTACGTGGACAATGGCATCCGATAGCTTACAGCTAACTGATAATGACCATACGATTCATATCAAAGCAGACACTCCACCCGAAGCAAATATAATGTGGCGTTGGCAAGGTGTACGATTAGTCTCGCATCTTCCATGTTCTTTTGACTGTAAAGCAACCGAAGAACTTGGTATGAAGATGGCAGAACTTGGTCGTCAACTTGGATATGAAAAAGAAATCAACTGGATATATGAACTTTTATCGTGGCCTGTAGAATGGTCAGCACTGCATGGTATTGCAGAAATTCGTACACCCATCAATAAGATTTCAGCACGTACTGATATGACCCCTTGGAAATACACAGTACAAAAGTATGCACACGAATATCCAATCGATGGTATGTCTGGTATCACATATCCATACAACCAAAAGAAGATCAAAGTAAAACCAGTTACAAAGACCATTTCTTTTGCAAAGTCTCTTGAAGATACATCCGTGTGGGAAGAGAATGGATTTAGTAACAAGGAAGCGATGGATCACTTCCACCAAGTTATCATTGACGCAATTGGGGATATGAAATATATTCCTGGTGGTAATGTCCTCGACCTCGGTTGTGGTAATGGTGTCTTGTTGGGTCGTGTGGTCGGTGATAGAGTTGATTTACTACCACATGGTGTTGAGGCGGATCGTCAACGTTGTATGTCAGCAGCAACTACTATTCATTGGGGTGTATTTACAATGGGTAGTATTTTTGACCTCAATACGTGGAAGGAAGATGCATATAGTTTGGTACTCTTAATGCCAGGCCGACTTCTTGAAACCACTCGTGCAACAGCAGAACAAGTACGTAAGCAACTTTATGACAAGACAGACCTTGTACTTATCAACTTGACTTGCGATTGGACACAACAATATGGGTCAATTGAGAATATTATGAAGGTCACAGGTCTTGACCAAGAATGGGAACCAGCAGGTAAGTTAATCCATCGTCAAGATGACATGGCCCAACTCTTCAAGCGCAAGGTATAATATGTCAGATGAAATCAAAGAAGCACCAGTTCCGTTAGCAATTCGCCACCTTATTGAACTTCACAACACACGACTCCGTGAATATCAACAAAAGTCATTACAAGAATTGCAAGATGCAAATATTGAGTTAATGACATTGATGGGATTACTCCCACAACACGGGTGGCGGTTAGATATGGAAACAATGAAGTACATTAAGATTCCAACAGATGGAAATACACAAGTCGAGTGAACACGTAATCTTTACGTGGGGTAGGTATAAAGGGCACTCCTTAGCACACGTTGCAAGGAGTGTTCCTTCGTATTTAGAATGGATGTCTGGGCAAGAGGGATTACCGAAACCTTGGGGTGAAGCTGCGGTAAAAACA
>Ga0172376_10001901_pt1 | contig 26161 bp, 23 predicted proteins | sample Lak35m_FD_121114 | JGI IMG/M metagenome (GOLD analysis project Ga0172376, IMG submission 121114) | Freshwater microbial communities from Kabuno Bay, South-Kivu, Congo - kab_092012_35m | ecosystem: Environmental > Aquatic > Freshwater > Lake | place: Democratic Republic of the Congo: South-Kivu...
GCCCGGTGCACCGCCCGGGGGTTCGCCGGTCGCCGGTCGATCGCCCTCAGCGGGTCCGCCCGGAGCCATGCCGTCGGGTCGATCGCCGGGCATGCCGAAGCCGCCCGGACCGTTCCCGAACGACATCTGGGCCCATCGACTGTTGGTCATGTCGACGAACTCGCGCCCGCCGAGGACGAACACCGCCACCAACACGACCAGGCCGATGGCGGCCGGTGCGCGGGCCAGCAACCAGGCCACCAGCAGGGCGATGGCGCCGAGGGCCGGGAGGTAGAAGCGCACCGTGGGGTACACCGACCCCGAGGGCCCGCCGTTCATGTTCGTGGTCCATTGATAGGCGGCGTACAGGCCCCACAGCGCGACCCACGTGCCCACCAGCAGGCCGCCCGTCCACACCATGGGCTCGAGCCGACCTGGTCGTGACGGCGTTGCCTCGACGGCCGTCACATCGTCCACTGTCTCGACTGCTGCCGTCGCGTCGTCAGGTCGTGCATCGTTCCCGCTCGCCAACGCGACGCGCGCGACGACGACGAGCAGCACCACGATGGCGACCGCGCCCAGCAGCCAGATCGGCATGGCCTGCACCAGACGACCGGGCATGACCGAGAGGTTGTCGCCGATGGCGCTGACGGTGAACTGCACACTGCTCGACTGGTAGCCCGTCGAGAACGGACCGTCGAACACGACGGCGTTGTAGAGGAGGGCGGCGAGCACGGGTCCGATGGCGGCCAGTCCCCACCACAGGAGCGTCACCGGTCCCAGCCCCCAACGACGACGCAGGCACACCACCAGCGCTGCGGCTCCGGCCACGACGAGCACGACGATGTTGGTGTAGCGCACGAAGAAGGCGAGACCGAGGGCACCGAAGGCTGACGTGCCGACGAGCACGCGGACCCGTCGCGAACGCTCGAGGGCGAGCACACTCCACACCAACAGTCCGAGTCCGCAGGCCACCAGCGAGGCATCGGTGAAGGTGGGCATCGTCGAGCGCCATGCCATCACCATGGCCAACGCACACGAGAAGTAGGCGCCGACGGCGAACGTCCCGCCCCATTCGAGACGCTGTTGCGGTCGGCGTCGACCGGCCCAGCGCCGACCACCGAACCACAGGCCCACGGCGGCCAGCGCACCGAAGAACAACGGCCCGATCCGGATGGCGGAGGCTTGATCGAAGGCCACCATCAGGAACGGATAGCCGGGGTTCTTCTCGCTCACCCACTGACCGTCATCACGCTGGTGCCACTGGGCGATGCCGCCACCGAGGGCGGTCTGCTGCAGTCGCTCGCTCAACGCGTCGTACTGCTCCTGAGTGAGCGTGAGGTCGCCGTCACCGAGGGCCACGATCGAGGCGCGATAGGCGTAGGGATCGGGCTCGATCATCCGCTCGGCTCGCGTCAGCACGATCACCGCGAAGGCCATGTAGAAGACGACGGCGATGGCCAGCGGCAGCCAGCGCCACCGCCCGGGACCCGAGTTGCTGCGGTCGGGCGGAGTCGGATCGGCGCTCGACTCCGGATCAGTCGTCGGCGCGCCGGCGATGGGCGCGGTCATTGCCGCAGTCTCGCCCACCAGAGTGAGAGGAGGGGGAGAGTCGGCGCCCGCACGATCGGGCAGGCTCTGGGGGTGGAGTCCCGGTCACGTCGAGTGCGGTGGGTCCCGGCGGTGGCGCTCGGGGTGCTGGCGGTTCTGGCCGTCGTCGTCATCGTGCGTCGGCCCGACAGCGGTGCGGCGGTCACGGAGACGACCTCGACCTCGACGACCGTCGACGTACGGCCGGTGCCCGTCCCTCCGGCCATCGCCTCGTACGTCACCCCCGATGCGCCGACGGCGGTGGGGGTGCGCACGGTGACGGTGGTCGATCCCACAAGGGGAACACTGGCGCGCGGTGAACGCGAAGCGCTCGACGATCGGCCGCTGACCGTGACCGTGCGCTATCCGACAGCAGGGATGCCGGCCGCCGACGACATCGTCGATGCCCCCGGACTGCTACCGGCACCCTTGGTGCTGTTCGCCCACGGCTACGACATCTCCGCCGCTCGGTACTCGGTGCTTCAGCACGAGTTGGCCTCCTACGGGTTCGTGGTGGCGGCGCCGGAGTTCCCCATGACCAGCACAGTGTTCGACGGTGCTCCCGACGAGTACGACCTCCCCGAGCAGGCCCGGGACCTGTCATTCCTCATCGATGCCCTCGCCGGACCGTCGGTCCCGCCGGAACTGGCCCAACTCGTCGCCCCCGGCCCGGTCGGGCTGCTGGGCCATTCCGATGGCGCAGTGACCGTGTTGCTGTGCGCCTTCGCACCGCGCTTCGCCGATCCACGCGTCGGTGCCGTCGTCGCCGTCTCGGGTGCCTTCGACACCTTCGGGGGCAGTTGGTTCACCACGGCCGATCCGCCACTCGTCGCCGTGCACGGCGAATGGGACGAGATCAACCCGTTCAGCAGTTCCGAGTCGTTGGTCGACAACGATCCCGGTCCGGCGATGTTGGTGGAGGTGACCGGCGCGCTGCATCTCGTCGCCGTCGTCGAACCGGCGAACGCACTGGCCGTGGCCCGGTTGGCCGCCTTCGACTTCCTGTGGCGACTGTCCGGGGTACCGACGGCGCGTGACGCCACCTACGTCACCGCCGACACGTCACCGTTGCGCCTGGTGAGCGATCACGACTGAGTCGTCGGTCCGGCGTCGGCTCTGTGTTCGTGCCGGGGATGCTCGTGCAGGCGGCCGTCGCGCAACTCCAGTACCCGATCGGCCCGAGCGATGACCGAGGTGTCGTGGGCCAGCACGATGGTGGTGCGACCGCGTCGGGAGTCGAGCACGGCGTCGAGCACCTGTCGTCGACGTTCGGGGTCGAGGTGCTCACCCGCCTCGTCGAGCACGAGGATGGGGGCGTCGGCCACCATGGCCCGGGCCAGCAACACGCGTTGGCGCTCACCACCGCTGAGGCTCGCGCCGTCCGGTCCGACGGGCAGGTCGAGTGATCGTTCGTCGACGAGGGCGTCGAGGCCGGCGACGGTGACGAACCGCCGCAGGCACTCATCGTCGGCGTCGGCATCGGCCACCAGCAGGTTGTCGCGCAGTGTCGTGTCGAACAGGTGGTCGTCCTGCAGCACCGCCGCCATGAGCGTCGGCCGGTCCTCGTGGTCGATGGCGCGCACGTCGATGTCGTCGATGCGCACGGCTCCGCCGGTGGGGGAGCGCAGTCCCAGCAGCAGTTCACCCAGCGTCGACTTGCCGGTGCCCGATGGGGCCACGACCACCACGGTGTGACCCCATTCGACGACGGTGGTGTCGTGCTCGAGGATGATCGGGCCGCCGTCGAAGGCGAACGACACGTGGTCGAGCACCAGCCTCGGCGAGCGCGTGGCCAATGGTCGGGACGGCGGGCGGGGTGGGGGACGATGACGTTCGACGAGGTCGAGCACGCGCCCGGCCGCCGCATCGGTGGAGGCCGACCGCTCGGCGCCGGCCAGCAACGGCCCGATCGCCTCGGTGGCGGCGAGGGCGAGCACCGGCACGGCCAGCACCCAGGTGGCGACGTCGACGGTGAACGGTGGTCGCAGCACCATGGCGGCGAGCACGAGCGCCGTGCCCCCGGTGGTCAGCGTCACCACCGCGTCGGCCCGGGCCCGCACGGCGGCCAGACGGCGAGTGGCCGGTCGCTCCCGGTCGTCGAGTTCGGAGAGCACCGCCGTGAGGCGATCGGCTCGGCCCCAGGCGATCATCTCGTCGAGGACGGCCAGTTCCTCGGTGCTGCGGGCCAATCGCTCGGCCCGCACCGCGGTCATGGCCCGGCCGGCGGTGGCCGCCGCCCGACGCAGGGTGGACCACGACACCACGGCCACGACCGTGAACACTCCGAGGAACACGAGTGATGCTGCGGGATCGATCAGCGCGATGACCACCGCACCGATCAACGACGTGAGTGCCGTGACCACCACCGGTACGGCGACGCGCAGCAGATGGTCCTGCATCGTCTCCACGTCGTCGACGAGGGCGGCAACGACATCGCCCCGCCGATGGTCGGCATCGCCGAGCGGCTCGGCATCGACCAGTGACGAGTAGGTCCACACCCGCAGCCTCGTGAGCACTCGGAAGGTGCCGAGGTGACCGAGATAGCGGTCGACGTAACGGGCGACGACGCGAGTGACCGCGCTGGCCCGCACGGCGAGGATGACCAACGACAACGTGGCGGCGGTGCCGTAGATCTCCGACATCGTGACCAGATGGGTGGACATGGCCACCAATGCGATCCCGGAACCCACGGTCACGGTACCGAGCAGCGCCGACAGCAGGATCCATCGACGCGTCCCACCGATGCGTCGTGACAATTCGGCGGCCGGTCGCGCTCGGTTCATGGTCCGACCTCGATGAATCGGCCGTCGTCGACGGTGACGAGGCGTGTGGCCAGCGACGCCGACGCCGGACGGTGGGCGATCAGCAGTGTCGTCCGGCCGGCCAGGAACGTTGCCATCTGCGCCACGACCGTCGCCTCGGTGTCCGGATCAAGGTGTGCGGTGAACTCGTCGAGCACGACCACCGGTGCATTGCGAAGCATGGCCCGGGCGATGGCGATGCGTTGGCGTTGACCGCCACTGAGTCGCGCGCCGCGCTCACCCACCGCAGTGTCGAGTCCGAGGGGCAGGGCCGCGGCGAACTCGTCGACACCGGCGCACCGGGCGGCGTGTTCGATCTCGGCGCGCGTGGCGGTGGGGGCGGAGAGGGCGATGTTGTCGGCGATCGTCCCGCTCACCAGACACGGTCGTTGGGTGACGAAGGTGACCGACCGCCGCCACTGCTCCGGGTCGAGTGCGTCGAGCGGTTCGCCGTCGATGCGCACCGTGCCCGCTGTCGGTCGGTGCAGGGCGAGCACGAGACGGGCCACCGTCGACTTGCCGATCCCGCTGGGCCCGATCAGCCCGATGGTCTCGCCGGCGTGCAGTCGGAGCGTGGTATCGGTGAGCAGTCGGCGACCCGATCCGGGGGCGTCGACGGTCACGGCGTCGAAGGAGAGCGAAGGAGGTGACGACCACTCCGGCGCAGACGACGTGGGCGACGCCGGTGACCGATCCGGTGCGGTCAGCGCCTCGGTTCGGCCAGCGGCGCGAGCCGCCAGTGCCGTCAGGGTGGCCTCTCCGGTCTGACCGGCGTGGTACTCGGCGGCCAGGTTTCGCAGGGGCACGAAGAACTCGGGAGTGAGCAGCAGCACCACCAGCGCCGCGCCGAAACCGAGGTGCCCGGCGGTCAGGCGGAGACCGACCTGCACCGCCACCAGCGCAGTGGCGGCCGTGGCCGCCCATTCGATGACCAGCGAGGTCTGGAACGCGGTGCGCAGCACATCCATCGTCGTGCGACCAAAGCGTTCGCTGGCCTCACCCAGTCGAGCGGCGCCGTCACCGGCCCGACCGAAGATGCGCAGCACGGGCAGGCCGCTGACCATGTCGAAGTGGAGGTGCCGCAGACGGCCGAGTTCGTGCAGCCGTCGTTCGGCCAGCACCCGGGTGCGGGCCCCCACGAGGGCCAGCAGGGCGATGAGCATGGGGCCGGTGAACAGCAGGATGGCCATGGAGATTGGATCGAGTACGGCCATGACCACGACCACCACCGGCGGCACCACCATGGCGGTGACGCGCGCCGGTCGGTAGCGGCACACGTGATCATCGAGGGCGTCGATCCCGGGGCCGAGCAGCGTGGCGTCGGCACCCGACGACGATCGCTCGCGCACCAGGTCATCGGCCAACTCGGCGCGGGTCCTGCGGCGTACCGTCTCGCTCACCGAGGCGGCCAACTGGTTGGAAATCGTGCGCAGTCCGGCCCGGAGGGCGAGTCCGAGAGCGAGGAGCGCAAGCGGAACGGTGATCGACCGTCCGTCGAAGGCTCGGCTCAGGGTGAGGGCCAGCACTGCGGTCCACGCAACGGCCACCAGTTGGGCCCCGACGGCGGCAGCCAGCGCCAGCTGTTCCCGACCAGCGGTGACTGGATCGACCGGGGTGACCGGGGCGACGGGCGCGCGGCGGTTCGTCACCGCGATCGTCAGTAGCTCTCGTCGTCGAGGACGACCTTGCCGCGGAAGAACCAGTACACGCCGGCGGTGTAGAGGAACACGAACGGCAGACCGATGACGGCCACCACCGTCATCACCGTGAGCGTCTCCGAGGCACTGGCGGCGTTGTGCACGGTGAGGTCGAAGGCGGGATCGATGGTGGATCGCAGCATAGCGGGATACATCCCGGCGGCCACCGCCGCCACCAGTGACGCCACCATCACCGCCGAGCTGAAGAACGCACCCAGATGTCGCCCGGCACGCGTCAGTCGCCAGGCGACGATGACCGCGCCCAGTGCGATGACGGGGAACACGATCGTCCACGGTCGGTCCCGGAAGTGTCGGGCGAACTGGTCGTCGCGACCGAGGGTCCAGACGATGAGTGCGGTCATGAACACGAAGAACACGCCGAACAGTCGCGGTACGTACCCGAGGAGTCGCGCCTGTAGGTCACCTTCGGTCTTGAGCACACCGAACATGGCCCCGTGCAGGGTCAACATGGCCAGTGCAGTGACACCGAACAGCACGGCGAACGGGTCGAGCAATTGGCGCACCGACACGTCCATGACGCCGTCGGCGCCGAGGGCGAAGCCCTGCACCACGTTGCCGAGGGCGACCCCGAGCAACAGCGTGATGCCGAACGAGGCCAGGGCGAAGATCCAGTCCCAGGTCGAGCGCCACATGGCCGACTCGCGCTTGGAGCGGAACTCGATGGCCACCGTGCGCAGGATCAGCACGAGAAGTACCAGCATCATGGCGATGTAGAGGCCGCTGAACAGCGAGGCGTAAACGAGGGGGAAGGCGGCGAACAGCGCGCCGCCACCCAGCACGAGCCACACCTCGTTGCCGTCCCACACGGGCCCGATGGAGTTGAGAAGGATGCGTCGCTCACGGTCGGTCCGGGCCGCCACCGGGAGCAGCATCCCGATCCCGAGGTCGAATCCGTCGAGGATCACGTAGCCACCGATGATGGCGACGAACAGCACGTACCAGAGCGTGGCCAGATCCACGGTCACACCCTCGTCCGGGACTGGCGCCGGAAGATCTCACCGAACGAGTCGGGCAGCGACTCGACCGGGATGTCGTCGATCTCCTCGGGTGGGCCCTTCCTGATGATCCGGTCCAGCAGACGGATGAACACGTAGAACACCACCGCATAGAGCACGACGAACATGCCGATCGAGAACCACACCTGTGCACTCGACACGTTCGGCGACTGCGCACCGGACACCGGGAGCAACTGCCACACGATCCACGGCTGTCGTCCGAACTCCGCCGTCCACCATCCGCTCAGCGTCGCCAGCTCGGTGAGCACGATCGAGCCGACGAGGATCCACAACAACCAGCGTTGGTTCCACAGTCGTCGCTTCCACGCCCACAACGCGCAGGCCACCACGCCGATGAGGGCGAACAGCATTCCGAGGTTGATCATTAGGTGGTACACCTGAAACACCAGGTCCACGTTCGGCCACTGATCGACGGGCGCTGCCTGCTCGAGACCGGTGACGGGCGCATCGAAGTCCTGCGCGGTGAGGAAACTGAGCAGACACGGGATCTTGAGACCGGTCGTCGTCCTGCTCGACGAGTTCGTGTATCCGAGGAGGTACATGGGCGCGCAGTCGGTGGTCTGGTAGAGACCTTCCATCGCCGCCAACTTGGTCGGCTGGTCCTCGGCCACGCGCATGGCGACGTTGGCGCCGAACACGGCCACCTGCAGGATGGCAGTGATGGTGAAGATGGGCAGCGCCACCCGGATCATGGTTCGCGCCAAGTCCACGTGACGGTCACGCAGCAGGTACCAGGCGCCGACGCTGAGCACGAGCGAGGTGCCCACCATCCATGACGCGGCCATCACGTGCAGGTAGTTCGGGATGAAGGCGTTTGTGAACACCACGTCGCTGAACGAGGTCATGAACGCCTGGGGCCCCTGACCCACGTCGCGCACCTCGTACCCGGCCGGGGTCTGCATCCACGAATTGGCCATGACGATCCATGTGGCACTGAACGTGGCGCCGACCACGACCATGGTGGTGGCGAACAGCCACAGGCGGTTGCCCAGCCGCGAGCCGCCGAACAGCATCAGGCCGAGGAAGCCGCCCTCCAGCATGAAGGCGAACACTCCCTCGGCAGCGAGGAGGCTGCCGAACACGTTCCCGACGAACCGCGAGTACACCGACCAGTTGGTGCCGAACTCGAACTCCTGCACGATGCCGGTGGCGATGCCCAAGGAGAACACCAGCCCGTAGACCTTCACCCAGAACATCGACAGCCGGCGCCACTTCGGGTCGCCGGTGCGCACCGACTTCACCCCGAACACGATGAGAACCAGCCCCAGCCCCAGCGACATGGGCGGGAACAGGAAGTGGAACGAGGCCGTGAGCCCGAACTGGATGCGGTGAAGTGTCTCGGCGTCCACTGCGGCCCCCTAGGGGGGCACCGTACCGTTCCGGCGCCTTCGACACCGTCCATGTGACGCCGTTATCGTCGGGGCCCTCGACCTCTGGAGGTGCCCATGATCACCGATGACGAACTCGCCCGGCGGGCCAAGGAGTTCATGGACGCCAACCGGTCGATCGCCGACGACCAGTTCGCCTTCCGGGGCGCGCAGTACGACGCCGGGCTGGGCATGGTCCACTTCCCGGTGGGTCGGGGCGGTCTGGACGGCAGCCGCGGGCAGCAGGCCGTGATCGACGCCATCCTGCGCGACAACGGCGTGACCTATGACGATCTGCGCATCAATCCGATCGGCATCGGCATGGGTGCGCCCACGGTGCTGATGTACGGGTCGGAGGAGTTGAAGGACAAGCACCTGCGTCGGATCTTCACGGGCGAGGACATCTGGTGTCAGCTGTTCTCGGAGCCGACACACGGTTCCGATGTGGCCGGCATCCCCAGCCGCGCCGTGCGCGACGGTGACGAGTGGGTGGTCAACGGGCAGAAGGTGTGGACGACCCTGGCCCACGTGTCCAACTTCGGCATGCTCCTCACCCGTACCAACCCCGAGGTGCCCAAGCACAAGGGTCTGTCGTACTTCGTCCTCGACATGCACGCGCCGGGCGTCGAGGTGCGACCGCTCTACCAGATGACGGGCGAGGCCGAGTTCAACGAGGTGTTCCTCACCGACGTGCGCATCGACGACTCGCTGCGACTGGGCGAGGAGGGCGAGGGCTGGCGCGTGGCCATCACCACGCTCATGAACGAGCGTGTCGCCCTCGCCGGTGGGCCGTCGCCGCGTGGATCCGGTCCGATCGCCGAGTTGGTGCGCGTGTGGCGCGAGCGCCGCGACTCGTTGTCGTCGACCGACTACGCGGTGTGGCGTGATCGCGTCGCCGGACTGTGGGTCGACGCCGAGATCGTGCGTCTCACCAACTTCCGGGCCAAGCAGGCCGCCGTCGGCGGCAGCCCGGGCCCCGAGGGTTCGGTGGGCAAGCTGGCGTCGGCCGAACTGTCGAAGCGCATCAACGAGGCGATCGTCGAACTGCTGGGCGCCGAGGGGATGCTGCACGAGCCGGGCTATCCGATGACGCGGAGCTCCGACTCGATGGGGACCCGCACCGGACGCTTCCTGCGCTCCCGGGCCAACACCATCGAGGGCGGCACGTCCGAGATCATGCGCAACATCCTCGGTGAGCGGGTACTCGGCCTCCCCGGCGATGTGCGGGTCGACACCGACGTGCCGTGGAGCGAGATCCCGCGGTGAGTCGCACCGTCGAGCTCACCCGACCGGAGCCGCACATCGCCCGGTTGGCCCTCGACCGTCCCGACCGGCTCAACGCGCTGACCTTCGAGATGGTCGTGGACCTCCACGACGCCTTCGACGAAGTGGCGGCCGATCCGGAGTGCAAGGTGGTCGTGCTCACCGGCAATGGCCGGGCGTTCTGCGCCGGTCTCGACCTCAAGGATTTCGGGACCCCGCCCGAGCCGGGTGGTCATCGACACATGCCTGTGCACGTCGACGCCCAGACGTTCATGTCGAACCTCACCGTGCGCCTGCGCGACCTGCCCCAGGTGGTGGTGGCGGCGGTCAACGGTCCGGCCTTTGGTGGGGGTCTGGCCCTGGCCTGCGCCGCGGACATCCGGGTGGCGGCCGAGTCGGCCCGGTTCTGCTCCGCCTTCATCCGCACCGGTCTCTCGGGCACCGACATCGGGATCACCTATCTGCTGCCACGGCTGATCGGCAACGCGAACGCCTTCGATCTCGTGCTCACCGGTCGTGACATCGACGCCGCCGAGGCCCACCACATGGGACTGGTGTCGCGGGTGGTGACCGATGACGGGCTCGGTGAACTGGCCCTCGACTACGCCCGTCGCATGGCGGCGTACACGTCGATCGGTCTGCGCACCACCAAGGAGGTGCTGTGGCACAACGTCGAGGCCACCAACCTCACGCAGGCCATCGCCCTCGAGGCCCGCAACCAGAACCTGCTCAACTCCTCGGCCGAGGTGCGTGAGTACATGACCACCTATCGGCAGCGCACCACGGGCCCGAAGAACTGATCCGTCAGCGGATGGTGCCCAGGTGCACCACGTACCACTGACCGCGCCACGAGATCATCGACTCGATCGGTATCGACACGGTGCGACCGTCGACGGTGAAGTCCATCTGTGACTTGAGCACGCGCCAGTAGGGACCGACGTTGTACTCCTCACCCGGCTTCACCCACTTCGCCGTGTCGGGGACGCGCACGCTCACCAACTTCGCCGTCGAGGCGTTGGGTCCCAACTTCCGGTGGGCCTCGGCCACATCGACCTTGAAGTTGGCGATGAGGCGGTTCCGCCAGTCGGCGGCGGGATCGGTGTTCTTCTTGGTCTGCTGATAGGCGGTGACGGGGAAGAACGATGGGATCCCGATCGCCGGATCGTTGGCGATGATGGCGTCGGCCAGCACCTTCATGCGGGCATCGAAGGCGGCGCCCGACCCGGCGGGCTTCTCGTCGGTCTGGGGGAGGGTGCCGGGATCGATGGTCGTGGTGGTGGTGGGCGCCGCCGTGGTCGGGGGGACGGTCGGCGTGGTGGTCGTGGTGTCGTCGGCCGTGGACGAGCCCCCGCCGCAGGCGGAGATCGCACCGCCGGCGATGGCGAGGATGAGCGTAAGCAGCAGCGGGGCGAGGGCGGGGCGGCGGATCATCGGTACTCCCGGAGAGCGTGAGCGCCCAGTGAAGCACCTGCGGGACCGCACGGCGGAGAGGCCGGGGTCGAGCCGGGGGCGAGCGACCTCGGCGACGACCTATTCTCGTTCCGGCGAACGCGTGACGATGAAGGGGGCGACATGGCCGAGGAATCGACCACGACGAGGGCAGCCGAGCTGGGGCTCGATGTGCGGCCCATGAGCGGCTACACGGGAGCCGAGATCCTCGGGGTCGACCTCACCCGGCCCCTCGAGCCGGCGGTGATCGACGAGATCCGCGCCACGCTGCACCAGTGGAAGGTGGTGTTCTTCCGTGACCAGTTCCTCGATCGGGAGCAGCACGTGGCCTTCGGTCGACAGTTCGGTGACCTGATCCCCGGACACCCGACGCTCCCGGCGATGTTCCCCGAGCATCCCGAGGTCCTGTGGCTCGACAACATGCAGGGTGCGACGAAGAACCTGGGTGATGACGCCGGCCAGCCGCCGCGCGTCGAGAGCCGCTGGCACACCGACATCACGTTCTCGCTCGCACCGCCGGCCGCCTCGATCCTCAAGGCCGTGGTCGTCCCCCCTTACGGCGGTGACACCCAGTGGACGAACCTCGCCCGCGCCTACTCGCGACTCTCATCCGAGGTGCAGACGTTCATCGACGGGTTGCACGCCGTGCACCACAACGTGTTGCCCATCGAGCGGGGCGAGATGCCGAGTTCGCTGGCCGCCACCTTCGGCGCCACGCCCATCAAGTCGATCCACCCCGTCGTGCGCGTGCATCCCGAGACGGGGGAGAAGGTGATCTTCGTGAATCCGAACTTCACGAGTCACATCGTCGAGCTGTCGCGTCGCGAGAGCGGTCACGTCCTGACGATGCTCTACGAGGAGATGATGCGGGCCGAGCACACCGTGCGGTTCCGGTGGGAGCCGGGCAGCATCGCCTTCTGGGACAACCGGGCCACCGCCCACCTCGCGCCCACCGACGTGCCCCCGGGCATGCACCGGTCGATGGAGCGGATCACCCTCGTCGGTGACGTGCCGGTCGGGCCCGACGGTCAGCCGTCGCGTGAGTGGTCGGCCTGAGCGACCGCCAGTTCAGCCCAGCGCCTTGATCACGAGGTAGACGCCGAACAGCACCTCAATGGTCACACCGATCCGACGCTGGTTGTGAGTGATGAACTCGTGCAGTCGACCGAAAGCGCGCGAGGCCGGACCCGGGGCCACGATGCGCACGACCAGCGGCATCATCGCCGGCAACGACGTGATGACGAAGGCGAGGACCACGGCCAGCGCCTTGTCGCGGTCGGTCACTTCGGCAGTGCTGACGATGTGCATGGCCGGTAGGTAGAGCAGGATCGTCGAGAAGTTCGACACCATGATGGCCAGACCGAGCACGAACGCTCCGCCGAGGCCCGCTCGCCCGTCGGGTCCGGGGGCCGATGCCTCGATCGGTGCCTCAGTTGATGCCTTGGTCGGTGCGTCGGGTGGTGCCGCCGGATCGCGCACCACCGCCCGGAGCACCGTGCTCAGGGCCAGCAACAACAGCAGGACGCCGGCGACGGCGTCGATGGCGCGTTCGATCTCGGTGGTGGTGGCCGACGGCGTGACCTGGCGGACACCGTAGAGACCGAGAGCGGTGAGACCGGCGAGGATGACCAGCACCCCGGCCACATAGGCAGCGCCGCGGGCCACGGCGCGTCGTCCCGACAGCACGACGAGCACGACGGCGAGGACGGTGGGACTGATCGCCGCGCCCAGCGACAGCGGAAGGACCTTCGACAGCAACTCGCCCATGACGTCGACCTCAGACGGCGGCGTCGACCACGTCGTCGAGTGCCGGTCGGGCCCGCCAGCGCTGGCGGGCCAGCAGCAGACACACGAGCATGAGGACGGACGTGGCGGTGAAGATCACCGTTCGGCCGTAGGCGTCGTACACCGCCGCGCCGATCAATGCGGCGAGCGCGGCGACGGCCAGACCGATGGCCCCCAACAGGCCCTGACCCACGGCGAGTTGCTCCGGTGGACTGGAGATGGCGACGGCCACCTGGTTGGCGGGCATGGTGAAGGCATCGGCCACGGCGTGGATGCCGGACACGAGGATGATCAACCACAGCGGTGAGACTCCGTAGGCGAAGGTGGCGAGGGCGGCGACGGTGAGACTGATCGTCACCACCGAGATCGGACCGCGGCGTTGGGCCACCTTCCCGCCGCGAGGGGCGAACACGACCATCGGCAACGTGAACAGGCTCAACGTCACGCCGATCACCCAGGTGGGCGCGTCCTGGTCGCGCAGGAGGATGGCCCACAGCGCCTCGAACATGCCGATGGTCAGGTAGAAGGAGATGGCCGACAGCAGCGCCGACTGCATGGCCGGGAGTCGCAGGAGGTCGCGGGTGCGACCGCCGGCGACGGTGACGGAGACCGCGCTGTCGCGGATCCGTCCCACGGGGATGATGGCCAGCGCGTAGGCCACGGTGAGCACGATGAACGGCGCCCGGAGTCCGAACACCTGAGCCAATCCGGCGCCCAGCACCGGGCCGAGGACGAAACCGGCCACATCGAAGGCGGTCTGGCGACCGAGATTGGTGCCGACGTGCTGGGGGGCGCGGGTGATGATGATCCGCCGGATCGCCGGCCCGATCATCCCCGAGCCCAGACCGAGCAGGAGGCGAGCGGTGATCCACTGCCACAGTTCGGTGGACACCACCATCCACGCCATCCCGAAGGTGGCGAAGGCGATCCCGATGCGCATCATCTTCACGGCGTGGCCGCGATCGGAGAAGCGGGCCAGGAACAACTGACTGAGCACGCCGGAGAACAGTCCGGCGAAGGCGATCACCCCGACGGCCCCGTCGGTGAACCCGAAACGGTCGCGGATGTCGGCCAGCAGCGTGAAGACACTTCCGTAACCCAGCGACATGAGCGCGGTGAGCAGGAAGAGCGACGCCATCGACCACGTCAGTCGGGGACTGTCCACCTCGGCCGGTCCGTCATCGACCGGGGACGCGTCCGGCCCGGTTGCACCCTCGGTCATGTCGATCCCCCTCTCGGCACCGTAGCCGCCGGTGGGGATCGCGGGATCGGTCCGGGCTCGGCCCGCAGCCTGCCAACATGGCCGGGTGGATGACGGGATCGGGCCGGCCGAACTGGGGACCGACCTCGTCGAGGGTCTCGATGTCGAACAGGCACGCGTCGCCCATGGCGAGGAGGTGGCGCCGCACTCGACCTTCGCCGCGCTGAAGGTCGCACCCTTCCGACGCATGTGGATCGCCGGGATGTTCGTGTTCCTGGCCGTCAACTCCCAGGCGGTGGCCCGGGCGTGGTTGGCCCGGGAGATCACCGGCAGCAACGCCGGTCTCGGTGGCGTGATGCTGGCGTTCGGTGTCGCCATGCTGGTGGCCACCCCGTTCGGTGGGGTGGTGGCCGACCGCTTCCAGAAGCGCACGGTGCTCGTCCTCGCCCAGACGCTGCTGCTGGTGTCGTCGACGTGGATCGGCGTCGAACTGGTGCTCGATTCGGTCGAGTACTGGATGCTGTTGGTGTCCAGCGCGCTGCAGGCCGCAGCCTTCTCGTTGTTCGCTCCGGCTCGCATGGCCTACGCCGCCGAACTCGTACCCGGACGCAACCTGTCGAACGCCATCGTGTTGAGCGGCATGAGTGCCGAGGGGATGCGCGTCATCGGCCCGACCATCGCCGGCATGGTCATCGGTGCCTTCATCTGGGGGATGGAGGTCATCTACCTCGTCAGTTCCTCGATCCTCGTGCTGGGGATCCTGATGACATTCACGCTCCCGCTGGCCCGCCGACGTGCCGCCGACATCGACACCACGCCACTGCAGGAGATCGCCGACGGTGTGCGCTACGTGCGCTCCCGGCCCGATCTGCGGCTGCTTCTGCTCACATCGCTGGGCGTGATCATCTGCGTCTACCCGTTCATGACCTTCCTGCCCTCGGTGGCGGCGGGCATGTTCGACCGCGGGGCCGCCGGGTACGGACTGCTCTCCGCGGTGTCGGCCGCCGGTGCGTTGGTGGCCGGTCTGTTCGTCGCCCGACGCAGTGGCCATCACGATCCGTGGCGGGCGGTGGTGCTGTTCGGTTTCGGCTTCGCCGCCTCGGTGGTGGCGATCGCGCTGTCACCGACGTTCGGTGTGGCCATCGTGATGGTCACCATCGCCGGTGGGATGTCGCTGTCGTTCCAGTCGATCTCCAACTCGTTGCTGCTGAACCTCAGCGCCTTCGAGTACCACGGGCGCGTGCAGTCGATCGTCATGCTGGCGTTCAGCGGGAACGGCATCGTCTCCTACCCGCTCGGCGCGCTGGCCGACACCATCGGGCTGCGCTCGACCCTTGCGCTCATGGGACTGGCCGCCGCGCTCATCATGGTCGTGTTCGCCGTACGTCGGCGGCACCTGCGACCGATCGAACTGGCCCTCGACTTCGGTTGAGGGTTCTCAGTTCCCCCACTCGACGCCGGGGAGGTTCGACACCCACACCTCGGTGATGCGGTCGTCCTCGATGCGGTGGATGGTGATCCACGTCATCACCGACTTGTCGATAGCGGTGAAGTCGACACCGCGACTGGTGGCACGTGTCCACACGGTGTCACCGTCCACCACCTGCGCATCGATGGTGGTGGTGGCATTGCGCAGGACCTGACGTTGCTGACGCACGCGACGTTCGTACTCGGCCAGCGACAACGTCTCCGTACCGAGACCCGTATGGCGGGTGTAGGGATCGGTGCAGATCTCGGCGAGGACGGACAGGTCGTCGCCGCCCCACAACTCGTCCCACCAGCGCTGCACCAACCGGACCTTGGCCTCGGCATCCATGGCGACAGACCCTAGGAGACCGCTCGGTGCGGCGCGGACCGACGCCGGTAACGTGCGCCCCATGACCACGGTCCCCGACGTCGATGCCCTCGCTCCCGAACCGTTGCGGGTCGACGTGTGGTCCGATGTGGTGTGCCCATGGTGCGCCATCGGCAAGGCCAATCTCGAGCAGGCCGTCGTCGCCTTCGACCGGCCGGTCGAGGTGGTGTGGCACAGCTACGAGCTCGATCCCACCGCGCCGGCGGCCCGGGCCGGCGACTACGTGGGCATGATCGCCAAGAAGTACGGCACCACGCCCGAGCAGGCGCAGGCCATGGTCGACCGGGTGGTGCAGGCCGGGGCCGAGGCGGGCGTGGAGTTCCGGTTCGATCGGGTGCAGCCCGGCAACACGTTCGACGCCCACCGGATGATCCAGTTGGGCAACGCCCGCGGCATCGGTCCGCAGGTCAAGGCCCGGTTCCTGCGCGGCTACTTCGTCGACGGCGAGGCCATCGGTCTGCCCGAGGTCGTCACCCGACTGGCCGTCGATGCCGGTCTCGACCCCGACGAGGTGGAGGCGGTGCTGACCACCGACACCTTCGCCGAGGAGGTCCGCACCGATGAAGCAATGGCGGCGTCGCTGCAGGTGACCGGCGTGCCCTTCTTTGTCGTCGACCGGCGCTACGCGGTGGCCGGGGCCCAGTCAGCCGACACGATGCTGCAGGTGCTGGAGCGGGCGGCGGCCGAACGCGACGCCGATGCGATCGAGGATGACGCACGCGACACCGCCCCCGATCCCGGGGGCGGTGCGTGCGACATCGACGGCTGTTGACTCAGGCCGGGCGGGTCTCGGGCAGTCGCACGAGCGGGATCGTGCGGTTGCAGCGCGTCTGGTAATCGCGGTACCAGGCACGGTCCTCGCACAGCAGTTCCCAGATGCGGTCGTGCTCGGGTCCCTCGTCGAGGATGTCGGGCACCGACCAGAAGGCGCCGTTCTGGACCTTCACGAAGATCTCCGGATTGACGTCGCGGTCGCGCAGGTTGAGGAACCACGCCGGGTGCTTCTCGTGGCCCGCGTACGAGGCCACCACGACGCGCACGCCGTCCGGATCGCGCCAGAAGGGCAGAGCGATCTTGTGCTCGTTGCCGGACTTGCGACCGATGGTGCGGAGCATGACGTGGTGCATGCCCGCCTGCACCCACACCTCGTCGATGTCGAGCGCCTCCATGGCCTCGACGTGACTCTTGGTGAGGCCGACGATCTCCTCGTGGGTGGGTGTCTCCCACGCCTGTTCGACGTACTGATCGGTGGGCATGGCTCCTCCTGGTGCGGACGGTCCGACGACGGCGAATCATGGCAGATCACGGCGGGCGGGGCGGCGTCGGAGGTCGCTGGCTAGGGTCGGACCATGACTCTCGGAGTGGTGGTGTGGGGCACGGGCAACGTCGGACGACCGGCGATCAGGGCGGTGGCGGCGCACCGCGACCTCGAACTGCTCGGGGTGGTGGTGGCCAATCCGGACAAGGTCGGTCGTGACGCGGGCGAATTGGCGGGCATCGCCCCGCTGGGGGTGGCCGCCACCGACGACACGTCGATCGCTTTCGCCGACGGGGTGGACTGCGTCGTGTACGCCGCCACCGCCGACACCCGTCCGATGGAGGCCTACCTCGATCTCGAACGACTGCTGCGGGCCGGGCGCAACGTGGTGTCGACGTCGTTCTACCCATTGCTCCATCCGCCCAGCGCGCCGGCCGAACTGCTCGGTCTGTTGCAGCCGGCGTGGGAGGCGGGCGGTGCCTCGGTGTTCGTGTCGGGTATCGATCCGGGCTGGGCCCTCGACATCCTCCCGGCCCTGGTCAGCGGCGTCGGTGCGGGGATCACCGAGATCCGCGTGCAGGAGGTCTTCAACTACGCGCTGTACGACGCACCCGACGTGGTGCGCAACGTGATCGGACTCGGCGGACCGATGGACGTGCTGCCCCAGATGCTGCAGGAGCAGTCGCTGCACATGGTTTGGGCGCCGATGGTGCGGGTGCTGGCCGATCTGCTCGGTGTGGAGGTCGAGCGGATCGAGACCGAGGTGGAGCGCCGTCCGTTGACGCGCACCATCGACGTGCCCGGGATGGGCGAGTTCGAGGAGGGCACGCTGGGCGCATTCCGCTTCCAGGTGACCGGGATCGTCGACGGGCACCCGCTGCTGGTGATGGAGCACATCACCCGCATCGACGACGAGTGCGCGCCGGACTGGCAGAGGCCCGTGATGCCCGGCGGTGAGCACCGGGTGGAGCTGAAGGGCCACCCGCACCTGGAGATCGTCGTGCACGGCACCGAACCGGGTGAACCGGGAGCGGCAGGAGGCGGGAATGCCACTGCGGCCAACCGATGCGTGAACGCCATTCCGGCAGTGGTGGCGGCGGCCCCGGGACCCGTCCATCCTCGTGATCTGCCGGTCATCACCGGGGCTGCGCAGCTGGCGACCGGACGCTGAGGGGCAGCCCGTCATGATGCGCTTCAACCACATGGAGCTGACCTTCGAGCCCGGCACCCTCACCGAGGAGTTCCGCGACCGGGTGCGGTCGTTCTACGGCGAGGTGTTCGGCTGGGTCTGTCACGACACCGAGATCCTCGGGCAGAACGCGCTGCTGTTGTTGCTCGACGAGCGTGCCACCCAGTTCATCCTGCTGGCCGAGAGCCCCAAGCCGATGTCGTCGCCCGGGTACGACCATCTCGGTCTGCTGCAGCCGTCGCGGGCCGCCGTCGACGAACTGTGCGAGCGCATCCGTGCCCGTCAGGAGACCGAGCCCGAGATCCGGCTGAAGATGTACGAGGACCTCGTCAATCCGTCGAGCACGGTCCATGCCTTCTACGTCAAGCACCTGCTGCCGATCTGGTTCGACGTGCAGAGCATCGAGTACACCGAGCCGCCGGTGCGCAACTGGCACTACGGCTGAGCCCGGGCCACCCGCTCGAGGGTGGATCGGTACGCCAACAGCGGCGGTACTTCGAGTCCGTCGACCTTGCCGTCGTCGTCCCATCGACGCAGCGCGCAGGCCTCGGCGAACCATCGCTGCGCGCGGAATCGCGTCGACTCGTCGTCATCCATAGGTCCGCCCTGCCGCACGAGACTGGCCCGCGATCCGCTCGACAACCGATCCACCAGTTCGGGTTCGACGGCGGTCAGATAGCGCTTGGCCTCGACGTGCAGGGCGATCGGGGCCGTCACGGAGTCGTCGAACAGCGCCGAGAGTGCGGTGGCCCCGACCTGCTCGTGGCGGGCCAGACGGGGCGCATCGGCCGTGCCCCCGGCGGCGAGGTCGAGCAGGTGGCCGATGTCGTGGAGCAGGGCCGCCACCACCAGCGCGTCATCGGCGCCGGCGGCACGGGCCAGCGCCGCGGTCTGCACGGCGTGGTCGCGCTGGGACAGTTCCTCGTCGTAGCGATTGTCACCGTGCGCGTCGAACAGCGCCAGCACCTCGTCGATCGAGGCCAGTGGCGTCACACGACCTCGCCCTCGAAGTCGCCGATCAACGAGATGCGGGCGCCACCCGAGGCGGCGAACTCGGCGCGCTTGCGCTCGTAGTAGGCGGCGCGCAGGTTGCCGGCCCGGGCGGCGTTGTAGGTGGGATAGAGGGCCCGACGAGCCCGGGACGAGCGATTGGGCCCGCTGCGGTGCGGTGTGCGGGAGTCGAACCACAGGACCTGACCGGCGCGCACGGGAACGGGCTGCCAGTCGAAGGAGTCAGCGACATCGGCGCGGATGCAGCCGCGTTCGTCCATCGGATGGATGCGGTCGTGGACGCCGGAGACCACCTCGAGGCACCCGTTGTCGAGATCGGTGTCGTCGACTGCGACGAGACACGACACGTGCACGTCGACGAACCGGTAGGCGGGTGCGTCCTGATGGGCCGAGAAGCCGGCGCCGCCGGCCAACTTGTAGTTGACCTTCTCCTTGTAGAGCACCGCCGGTTCGCCCAGCAGAGCCGAGGCGATCGCCGGGAGTCGACCCTCGGTGAGCAGTCGGGCCAGGCCGACGTGGTGGGGGACGAAGTCCTCGGTGCGGCACAACTGCACGCCCTCGGCCGTCCGCTCCCGGTGGTGGAGCACCCGGTCGTCCATGGCCGCCACCTCGGCGACCCAGTCGGTCAGGGCGGCGACGGTGTCGGGGGCGAACGGTTCGGTGAGCACCCAGCCGTGGGCCCGGAACGCGTCGGCCAGTTCCCGATCGGCCTCGGTCGACTGGATGGCACTCATCGCCGTGACGCTATCGCTCCGTCATCGGCGCACCGGGGGCCTACGCTCCGCCCGTGGCGAGCGACGACCCGGCGATGAACGTCCTTTTGGTCACCGTCGACCAGTTCCGGGCCGATTCGTTGTCGTGCGCGGGGCATCGGGTGGCGCGCACGCCCGCCATCGACGAACTGGCGGCCGAGGGGGTGCGCTTCGCCCGGCACTACAGCCAGTCGGCGCCGTGCGCGCCCGGTCGGGCCGCGCTCTACACGGGCACGTACCAGTTCAACAACCGGGTGGTGTTCAACGGTGCGCCGCTCGACGACCGTTTCGACAACATCGCCCGCATGGCCCGACGGGTCGGGTACGAGCCGGCGTTGTTCGGCTACACCGACCAGGCCATCGACCCGCGCACCGTCGCTCCCGACGATCCGCGCCTCTCGACCTACGAGGGTGTGCTGCCGGGATTCGACTGCGTGCTGGACCTCACCGGCCAGCGTCGACCGTGGGCCGACTGGCTACGCGCCGCCGGTCACGAGGTGCCCGACGATCCCGACGAGGCACTGGCCACCGAACCGTTGCGACCGGCCGAGTTCGGGATCAGCGCCTTCCTCACCGATGAATTCCTTCGCTGGAGTGCCGACCGCACCGAGCCGTGGTTCGTCCACCTCAGCCATCTCCGTCCCCATCCGCCCTTTGCCGCGGCCGGTCGATGGGCGGCTGCCGTCGATCCCGACGATGTCGACCTTCCGGCTGCTCCCGCCGAACCGGCCCACGAACTCCACACGATGCTGCTCGACAGTCCGTGGTTCGCGGCACCGACCGACGACGACGGGCTGCGCCGGTTGCGGGCGCAGTACTACGGGATGATCGGCGACGTCGACGAGCAGCTGGGACGCGTGTGGCAGGCATTGCGCGAGGCGGGACTGTGGGAGCGCACCATCGTCGTACTCACCAGCGATCACGGCGAGCAACTCGGCGACAACGGGTTGGTCGAGAAGATGGGATGGTTCGAGCCGAGCTACCACGTCCCCTGCATCGTGCGCGATCCGCGCCGCACATCCGATGCCGGACGCGTCGTCGACGCTTTCACCGAGAACGTCGACATCTTCCCCACGATGTGCGAACTGCTAGGTGCCGACATCCCCCGTCAGTGCGACGGTCGGTCGCTGGTGCCGTTCCTCGAGGGTGGCACACCCGACGAGTGGCGCGACGCCGCTCACTGGGAGTTCGACTGGCGACTGTTCCAACCGGGGGCCACCACCTCGCGGTGGCCCGACGACCGACGCGGGGCGCGTCACAACCTCGCCGTGCGTCGCACCGTCGACAGCGCCTATGTGCAGTTCGCCGACGGACGATCGCTGTTGTACGACTGCCTCGCCGATCCGCACTGGCAGACGCCGATCGACGACCCGCTGCGCGCACTCGACCATGCCCGGGCCATGTTGGCGTGGCGGGCCGAGCACACCGACCGCACGCTCACGGGACGGTTCCTGCTGGGGTGAGCCCCGCATCGCGCGCCGTCGGCGCGTGATCGTTCAGTCGAGGTAGTGCACGCCGGTGAGGTCCTCCGACAGCGTCCACAGTCGTCGGGCCGTCTCGACGTCGCGGGCCCGCCGGGTCGGGGTCTCCAGGCGGGGTCGACCGCGCACCCCCCACCGTGGTCCGTAGTAGTCGCCGCCGCGGGCCACTGGATCGGTGCAGGCCTGCACGAAGGGCAATGCCCCGACCGACACGTGCTGGCCCCACAGCGGTGACACGGCCAGCGCGGCTCGGTTGAGCCAGCCCGATCCCTCAGCCCCGAGGTCGGTGCGCGTGCCGCCGGGGTGGGCGGCGACGGCGATGACGTCGGCACCGGCAGCAGTCAGCCGGCGCTGCAGTTCGAAGGTGAACAGCAGATTGGCCAACTTGCTCTGGAAGTACGAGCCCCACGGGTGGTAGCGGCGACGTTCACAGTTGGGGTCGTCGAGGTCCATGCGTCCGGGTCGGTGGCCCATGCTCGAGTGGTTCACCACGCGGGCGCCGGGGGTGGCCATCAGCAGCCCCAGCAGATGTCCGGTGAGGGCGAAGTGCCCGAGATGGTTGACGCCGAACTGCATCTCGAACCCGTCGGCCGTCTGCGAGCGATCGGTGGCCATCAGCCCGGCGTTGTTGCCGAGGATGTCGAGTCGATCGGTGCGCGAGGCCAGTTCGGTGGCGGCTCGGGCCACCGAGCCGAGATCGGCCAGGTCGAGTTCGAGGAACTCGACCGTGCCCTTCGGTCCGCGGGCCAACACCTCGGCGATCGCCGCGTTCGCCTTGTCACGGTTGCGACAGGCCATGAGTACGCGGGCCCCGGCCTCGGCCAGATCCATGGAGATCTGCAGTCCGAGACCCGAGTTGGCACCGGTGATCACCGCCACCCGACCGGACAGGTCACCGATGTCGGCCCGGGTCCACTGCGTGTTCCGCGGTGCGGCGCTCATCGGTCGCAGAACTCGGCCAGTGCGGCGGCCAGTTCGACCGGTTGGTCACCCTGGATGCTGTGACCGGCGCGCTCGAAGTGCACGATGAGCGCGTCGGGTCGACGACGCAGCACCTCGGCCTCGTCGGCATCGTCGACCACCGACTGGGGGAGCAGACCGCGGGCCAGCATGAGCGGCATCGTCGTGGCGCCGAGCATGTCCCACAGCGACGAGAAGTCGGGGTGGCCCCGGACGGCGCCCGTTCCGCCGGCCGGTTCGGTGATGCGCCGGTAGCGCCACACCCATGACCCGTCGTCGAGTTGCATGGCGTTGTGGAGGATGCCGCGTCGCAATGACGATTCGGTGCGGGTGGGGTTGAACTCGATGGTGCGGGCCAACAGCTCGTCGAAGCTGGGGAACGTCTCGGGTCCGTCGATGAAGGCGGTGATCTGCTGGGCCTTCGGCCCGTCGACGCCGGGGGTCACGTCGACCAGCACGAGACGACGCACGAGATCCGGGGCCAGGTCGGCCAACGCCAGAGTGGTCATGCCGCCCAGCGACATGCCCACCACCATGCGGGCGTCGGGGGCCAACGCGCGCACCACCACCTCGATGTCGCGGGCGTTGTCGCGCACGTCGAGGCTGCCGGAGATCCCGCCGTCGGAATGGCCGTGGCCGGGCAGGTCGATGGCCAGCAGCGGTCGGTCGAGGGCCAGGGCCACGGTGTCCCAGGTGTGGGCGTTCTGGGCCCCACCGTGGAGCAGCACGATCTCGGGCGGGCCCTCACCCCACACCAGCGCGCTCAGCGAGCGCTCACCGTCGACGGCGACGCGCTGGCGACGCACCACCGGCGGGCCGTTCCAGGCGATCCCGGCCTCGTCGGCGTTGTCGCGGAAGTAGGCGAACTCGTCGTAGTGCACGCGCTCGACACTCATCGCGTCGCCTCCGGGCGGCGTCGGGCCGAACGCGACAGAGCCCGGTTGGGGATCGAACGGTCGTCCTCGATGACGTCGTCGCCCGGCGCGAACAATGCATCGATGCGCTCGAGCAGATCCCGGTCGAGACGCAGGTCGGCACACAGCAGGAGGTCGTCGAGTTGCTCCATGGTGCGCGGTCCGATGATCACCGAGGTAACATCGGGATGTTCGAGGGCCCAGGCCGTGGCCAGATGGGCGAGGGGGAGTCTGGCCTCGTCGGCCAGGCCCTGCAGCGTGACCACGGCCTCCATGCGGGCCCGGTTCTCGGGGGAGTCGACCTCGACACCCCAACGGCGACCCATCATGGCCAGGCGCGACTCGGCCGGGATGTCGTTGAGGTCGCGGTAGCGACCCGACAGCCAACTGCCACCGAGCGGGCTGTAGGTGATGACGCCCAGTCCGTAGCGCGCCGCGGTGGGCAGCACCGATCGTTCGATGCGCCGCTTGAGGATCGAGTACGAGGCCTGCTCGCAACGGAACCGCACCCCACCCAGACGCTCCGAGGTCCACTGCGCCTCCACCATGCGCTCGGCCGGCCACGACGAATGGCCGGCATAGACGATGGAGCCGTCGGAGGTGAGGTCGGTGAGACCACCGATCACGTCGGTGAGGTCGACGGTCTCGTCGAAGCGGTGCAGTTGGTAGAGATCGATGCGGTCGGTGCCGAGGCGACGCAGACTGCCCTCGATCGCCTGACGCATCCACCGACGCGAGTTGCCACGTCGGTTCGGGCCGTCGCCCATCGGGTGGTACATCTTCGTGGCCACCACGAGATCGTCGCGACGACCAGAGATCGCCTTACCCACGATCAGTTCGCTCTCGCCGCCGGAGTAGGCATCGGCGGTGTCGATGAAGTTGATGCCGGCGTCGAGGGCCCGTTGGATGATGCGGATGCACTCGGCGTGGTCGGTGTTGCCCATCGCCCCGAACATCATCGCGCCGAGGCAGTAACGACTGACCGTCACGCCGGTCGTGCCCATGACCTGGAACTGCATGGTTCCCCCTCTCAGGACCACGCCCGACGCACGGCGCCGTTCGGGTCGTCGGTGATCGTCACGTCGCAACCGAACAGCGCGGTGGCGCGCCGATCACGGTCGTACGTCGGCCAGTCGCGGCCGTCGAGCGATGGTGCGCCGTCACGGGCGAAGGAGGCCCACGCGCGCTGGATGGTGCGGGCCAGTTCGGTGGCCGACGCCGGATCGTCGACGAACCGGCCCCAGCCGTCGACGTCGATGGTGGTGAACGGGAAGGGGATGTCGACGCCGTGGGGTGCGCCCATGTCGGGGGCCGACGCCTCCCAGTCGAAGCGGTACATCCAGGTGGGCGCGTGCTCGGCCCGGGCCTCGGCGATGCGGATGGCCGGCAACCACATGGCCATGTCGGTGTTCACCCGTCGCCACACGGCGGGTGGTGCCGTCGTACCGGTGGTGGCATAGGCATCGACGAGGCTGTCGACATCGTGGCCGGTGCGCTGGAGCCGGGCGCGCAGCGCGGCGTCATCGAGCGTGGCCGCCGCCGGGTCGAACATGGCGAACAGATCCATCTCGTCGCGAGTGGTGCCGATGATCACCGGCACCGGGTTGAGTGCGGTGCGCGACGCGGTGAGCCAGTCGGTGGGCAGCACGTCACCGTCGATGCAGGGATGGAACGGCATCGTCCCCACCGTGGCGAACAGTTCGCCGGCGGCGGTGGCCTGCGCCGCGAGTACTTCTTCGGGCGACAGGCGTCGCAGGGCGTCGAGATCGACGCGCTCGAGTCCGGCGGCGCGGGCCACGGCGTCGGCGACGGCCAGCGCGCGCTGACGGTCGAGCAGGAGATCGGTGGCCCCGCTCTGCACGATGGCGCAGCGGAACAGGCCGACGGCGCGGGGCATCGACAACAGCGACAGCACGCTGCCCCCGCCGGCCGACTCGCCGAACACGGTGACCCGGTTCGGGTCACCACCGAAGGCGGCGATCGAGTGGCGCACCCATTCGAGGGCGGCGACCTGGTCGAGCAGTCCCACGTTGGCGGTGGCGTCGGGATCGTCGATCAACAGGAACCCGAACGCGCCGAGTCGGTAGTTGAGCGACACGACCACCGCACCGGTCGCCGCCGCCAGACGCGAGCCGTCGTACACGGACAGGCTCGACGAGCCGATGGAGAAGGCGCCCCCGTGGATCCACACCAACACCGGGGCCGAGCCGTCGACCGAGGGCGTCCACACGTTGACGCTGAGGTGGTCGTCGCCCTGATGGGCCGAACCCATGCCGGGCACCAGTCCGTCGAGCGGACCACCCACCGGCTGCCAGGCCGCCGGGGAGTACGAGGTGGCGTCACGCACGCTCGACCACGGTGACGCCGGTGCCGGTGGGGCCCAGCGCCGGGAACCGGTGGGGGGAGCGGCGTAGGGGATGCCCAAGAAGGAGGTGACCGAGCCGTCGACCGAGCCGTCGACCGAGCCCTGCACCGTGCCCTGCACCGTGCCCTGCACCGTGCCCTGCACCTCGCCGCCGGGTGTGGAGACGACGAGGGAGGAGCCGACAGCGGTCATGGCCGACAGTCGACC